>Ga0068853_100000659_pt1 | contig 23749 bp, 20 predicted proteins | sample KBSCornC32_FD_65655 | JGI IMG/M metagenome (GOLD analysis project Ga0068853, IMG submission 65655) | Corn rhizosphere microbial communities from Kellogg Biological Station, Michigan, USA - KBS Corn C3-2 | ecosystem: Host-associated > Plants > Roots > Rhizosphere > Soil ... | reverse complement strand
AAGAGCTGAAGGACAAGCGTGTCCATAAAGTGCTCGACAGCTACGAGGTGCTCGGCGGGCCGCACACCTTTAACTCGATCTGGGCGACGGAGAAGCTCTACAAGGGCGAACCGAAGGTCGTGAAGGCGTTCCTCGCCGCGCTTGAAGACGCGATCAAATATATCAAGTCGGATCCTGACGGCGCCGCGGCGCTGTGGGTGAAGAACAACAACTCGAAGCTCCCCGTCGAGGAAGCCGCGCGCATCATCAAGCTGCCGGAGAACGAATGGACCATGACCCCGAAGAAGGTGATGGTGTTCGCAGACTATATGTCGCGCGTCGGCATGATCCCGGTGAAGCCGGATAGCTGGAAGGACGTCTATATCGACGAAGTTCATAACCTTCCGGGAAGCTGACGGTGAAGACGGATACATCTATGTCTTCGACGCTGCTTGAGGGAACCGGAGTCACTCTCCAGTATAAAACGCCGCGCCATTTAGTAACGGCGACGTACCGGGTCGACTTCTCCGTTCACCAGGGCGATCGCTACGTGATCCTCGGGCCTTCGGGCTGCGGAAAATCCACGCTTCTGAAGGCCGTCGGCGGCTTCATGTCGCCAGTCGAAGGCGAAATCACGATCCGGGGGCGAAAAGTCGACGCCCCCGGCCCCGACCGGATGATGGTCTTCCAGGAATTCGAGCAATTGATGCCGTGGAAGACCGTCTTCCAGAACGTGCTTTTTCCGATGAAGGTGACGAAAAAGTTTCCGCGCGAGGAAGCGATCTCGCGCGCGAATTCGGTCATCGAAAAAGTGGGCCTCAGCAAATTCAAGGATATCTATCCGCACATGCTGTCGGGCGGCATGAAAATGCGCGTCGCGATCGCGCGCGCGATGGCGCTCGAGCCGGATATCCTGCTCATGGATGAGCCCTTCGCCGCGCTCGACGCGCTCACCCGCCGCACGATGCAGCAGGAACTCCTGTCGCTGTGGGATCAACTCCGCTTTACGGTGATGTTCGTCACGCATTCGATCGAGGAGGCTGTCCTTGTCGGGTCGCGCGTTCTGGTGCTTTCGCCGCACCCCGGCCGCGTACGCGCCGAACTCGACACCGACCGGCTCAATTATAGCAACATGGATCAAGTTGAGTTCGGCGCGATGTCGAAGCGCATTCATGACCTGCTGTTCGGCGATAAACGCAAACCAGCAGGTGCCAAACATGGCGCCGCCGCTTGAGCGAGGAACACGTAAAATGACTGTATCTGCACGGCCGGAATTCGAAATCGAGCCGACCGATTCCGTTTCGATCGGCGACGTCGAGCGGCCACTTTCTCTCTTCGAGCGAATCTGGACCAACGAAACGGTGCAACGTTTCGCGATCCTCGTCGCGTTGATCGTGGTCTGGGAGCTCTATGCACGCTGGCTGAACAACTCGCTGCTGTTCCCTACCTTCACAGAAACGATCCGCACATTCTGGAAAGACATCCATAACGGCGTGCTGGTGAACCGCACGCTCACCTCGCTGCGGACGCTCGCGCTCGGTTACACGTTCGGGCTCGCGCTCGCCGGCCTGTTCACGACCTTCGCGGTCGCGAGCAATATCGGCACGCGCATTCTTTCAACGCTGACCGCGATGTTCAATCCGCTGCCGGCGATCGCACTCCTGCCGCTCGCCTTGATCTGGTTCGGGCTCGGCACGCCGTCCCTCGTCTTCGTCATCATCCATTCGGTGTTGTGGGCGGTGGCGCTGAATACGCTCAGCGGATTCCGCGGCGTGCCGGAAACGCTGCGCATGGGCGGACGCAATGTCGGCTTGCGCGGGGCGCGTTATGTCGGATTGATTCTGATCCCGGCGGCGTTTCCTTCGATCCTTGCCGGCCTCAAGATCGGCTGGGCCTTCGCCTGGCGTACGCTGGTCGCGGCTGAGCTCGTGTTCGGCGTCTCGTCCCGCTCGGGCGGCATCGGCTGGTATATCTTCGAAGCGCGGAACGAACTCGACACCGCGACGGTGTTCGCGGGCCTGCTCACCGTCATTCTGATCGGCCTCCTCGTCGAGTCGGTGATCTTCCGCGCGATCGAAGCGCGCACCGTCAATTTGTGGGGCATGCAGCAATGACGGCGGCGGCCGCGCCGGATTCCGTCCTGGAAGTGGAAATCTGGCGGGGCGCGGAAGACGGGAGCTTTCAGGAATTCCGCACGCCGCAGCGCGAGCATCAGACCGTGCTCGATCTCGTTACCGAGATTCAGCGCGAGCAGGATCCCACTCTCTCCTATCGGTTCGCCTGCCGCGTCGGCATCTGCGGCTCCTGCGCGATGGTGGTGAACGGCCGGCCGCGCTGGACCTGCCGCACGCGCGTCAGCGAAGTGATCGGCGGCGGCCACCGGATCAAGCTCGAGCCGTTGCGCAATTTCCCTGTCGTGAAGGACCTCACGGTCGAGATGACGCAGTTCTTCGACAAGTGGAAGAACGCGCGCGGCTATTTCGAGCCCGGCAAAACGCCCGCAGAAGACTTCGCGATCGTGCCGCCGGCTTCGAAGAAGCGCCGCGAAATCGACGAGCACATCGAATGCATCGGCTGCGGCGTCTGCTACTCCGCTTGCGACGTTGTCGCATGGGACAAGGATTATCTCGGCCCCGCCGCGCTCAACCGCGCCTGGACGCTTGTGAACGACGTGCGTGACAAAGGCAACGCCGAACGGCTGGATGCCATCTCGCAAAGCGAGGGCTGCCAGGCCTGTCATACGCATATGAGCTGCACCGAATTCTGCCCGAAATCGCTCGCGCCGACTTACTCGATCGCGGGCCTGAAGCGCGCGGCGTTCCGGCATTCGCTGTGGGGGAAGCGATGAGCCCGCTCCTGTTCATGGCGCAGCGCTTGACCGCCTTCGTGCTCGCGCTTGCCGTGAGCGCGCATCTTGCGACGATTTTATACGCGGTGCGCGGCGGCCTCTCTGCCGGCGAAATTCTCGCGCGCACGCACGGCAATGTGGCGTTCATGCTGTTCTACGGCGTTTTTGTCGTCGCAGTCGCGATTCACGCGCCGATCGGGCTGCGCAGCATCATCCGCGAATGGACGCCGTGGCGCGGGCGAACGCTTGATCTTGCGCTTGTTTTGTTTTCACTCTTTTTGCTCGCGCTCGGCTTCCGCGCAGTTTACGCGGTGTACGCCTGATGCGCGCTTCCCATACCCAACGCGGTTTCATCGCGGCGATGCTGCATCGCCTATCGGGGATTGCGCTTGCGATTTTCCTGCCGCTGCATTTTCTTGCGCTGGCGACGGCGCTCAACGGCGCAAATGCACTCGATGCGTTCCTGGAGCTGACGCGGCAGCCGCTCGTCAAATTCGCCGAATGGGGGATCGTTGTCGCGCTCGCCGTCCATATGACGCTTGGCCTCAGGGTGCTCGCGATCGAGTTCTTCGATTTTCACGAGAAAACGCTCGCAGCGCTTTCTGTTTGCGTCGCCGCCGTCTTCGCGGTCGGCTTCGTTTTCATCCTCAATGCAGGCTGATCGCATGATCGCGGGAATACCCTTGGAAACGCTGGAATTCCTGTGGCTCGGCGCGCTTGTCGGCGGCATTGCCGCCGGCGCGAGCGGCTTTGCGTTCGGGCTCGCCGCTTCCTCGATCTGGCTGCACAAGATCGATCCGGTGCATTCCGCGATCCTGATCACGGCGTCGGGCGTGTTCCTGCACATGACGACGCTTTGGCCGCTGCGGCGGCATATCGAGCTCTCGCGCCTTTCGCCGTTCGTGATCGGCGGCGTCATCGGCGTGCCGATCGGCGTTTACCTTCTCGCCTATACGGACGCCGCGACGCTCAAGGTCGCGCTCGGCACGTTTCTCGTCGTATTCGGAACCTACGCGTTGCTCGCTCCGAAATTGCCGGGCTTCACCGCGGGCGGACGGGCGGCGGACGGAACGATCGGGTTCATCGGCGGCATTCTGGGCGGCATCGGCGGCTATTCGGGCGTCCTCCCGACGATCTGGACGCAGCTGCGCGGCTGGTCGAAGGAAACCGCGCGCGCCGTCTATCAGCCCTATGTCATCGTCATTCAAGCGATCACAGTGGCTGGGATTCTGCTGGTCGCGTTCGATTGGACGAGCCTCAAACTCTTTATCGCCATCCTGCCGCCGGTTCTGGCGGGAACCTGGATCGGGTGGCAATTGTTCGGTAGACTCAACGACCGGCGCTTCCGTCAGGCCCTCGCCGTGCTGTTGATCGTTTCCGGCGCAACCCTCGTGCTGTAGGAGGCCGCCATGCAAGTCGACACCAAGGAAATCGAAGAAGTCGCGAAGACACTTTATATCCGCGCGCTGAAGCTCCTCCCTCGCGACATCAAGCAGGGTTTCGAGCGGCTCGTGCGCGACGAGACGAGCGCGACCGGCAAAGCCGTGCTCGGCACGATGGTGGAAAATATCGCGGTTGCCGAGCGCACCAACAACCTGCTCTGCCAGGACACCGGCATTCCAATCTACAACGTCAAGATCGGCAAGAACGTCGCGCTCGACGGCGCAGCGATGAAGGAAGCGATCCGCAAGGGTTGCGAGCGCGCGACCAAGGAGCATCCGCTTCGTTCGTCGGTCGTTCATCCGATCACGCGCAAGAACGAGCAGACTTCCTGCGGCATTGGCGTGCCTGTCATCAATATCGATTTCGACGGGCGCGACGAAACGTTAGAAATCGAAATGATCCCAAAAGGCTCCGGCTCCGAAAACGGCTCGTTCCTGCAAATGCTGATCCCGGCCGACGGCATCGGCGCGGTGAAATGCTTCGTGATCGACAAAGTGATCGAATGCGGCGGGCGCGTCTGCCCGCCGACGATCGTCGGCGTCGGGATCGGCGGCACGTCGGACGTCTGCATGCATCTCGCGAAAGTCGCAGCGACGCGCGCGCTCGGCTCGAAATGCCCCGATGAAGAAGGCGCGAAGATCGAGGCGCAGCTTTCGGATGCTGTGAACGAGCTTGGCATCGGGCCGCAAGGGCTCGGCGGCCGCTCGACCTCGTTCCGCGTGCATGTGGAGGTAGCGGCCACGCACATCACGATGAACCCGGTTGCCGTCAACATCCAATGCCATTCGGCGCGGCGCGCGAGCGCCATTATCACGCCGGGCGGCATCGCGTTCGAGTGAGGAGACGATGACGCATCATGTCCTCAACATGCCGGTCGGCGACGCAGAGGTTCGCGCGCTGAAGGTCGGCGACACCGTCACCTTGGAAAAGACGCTGTTCGGGATTCGCGACGCGACCCTGATCGCGATGTTCGACAAGGGCCGCAAGACGCGGTTCAACCTCAGGGGCCATGCGGTCATACACACCGCGCCGAATGTGAAGAAGGTCGACCCTCGCCCCGGCAATTCCTCGGGGTACGAGCCGGTTTGTATCGGCACGACCACCTCGATGCGGATGGAGCGCTTCACCCGCCCGCTGATGGAACGCGACGGCGTGAAGCTCATCATCGGCAAAGGCGGCATGGGACCGGCGACGCTCGAAGCTCTGCGCGATCTCGGCGGTGTTTATCTCGCCGTCGTCGGAGGCGCCGCGGCGCTGGAGACGACCTGGATCGAGGAAATCGAGGAAGTCGACATGGACGACTTGCATCCGGAAAGCCTGTGGAAGTTTCGCATCAAGGGCTTCGGCCCTCTCCTCGTCACCATGGATTCCCGCGGCAACTCGCTGCACGCGGACGTGAACGCAGGTGCCGCCGCGAAGCGTGCGGCCATTCTTGCCTCGATCGGCAGTGCGTAAGTGCAAACACTCGAGACCGATATTCTCATTCTTGGCGCGGGCGGTGCGGGCCTGTTCGCGGCGCTGCACGCGAAGAAAGCCAATCCCGATCTCGACGTGGCGATCGCTGTGAAGGGGCTTTTAGGAAAATGCGGCTGCACGCGCATGGTGCAAGGCGGCTACAATGTTGCGCTGTCGCCCGGCGACTCCGTCGAGCGGCATTTCATGGACACGATTGAAGGCGGCAAGTGGCTGAATAATCAGGATCTCGCCTGGACCCTCGTCACCGAGGCGCAAGTGCGCATTCGAGAGCTTGAAAACGAGCTCGGCTGTTTTTTCGACCGCAATCCCGACGGCACGGTGCATCAGAAGGCTTTCGCCGGTCAAACTTTCGACCGCACCGTGCATAAGGGCGATCTCACCGGAATCGAAATCATCAACCGCCTCGCCGAGCAGGTCTGGCGGCGCGACGTTCGCAGGATCGAAGATCACCGCGCGCTCGATCTCATTCCGAGCGCCGACGGATCGGAACTCGCGGGCGTCTTGATGCTCGACATGCGCACCGGCGAGCCGCTCATGGTGCGCGCTCGCGCGACACTGCTCGCGACGGGCGGCGGGCCGACGATGTACAAATATCACACGCCCTCCGGCGATAAATCCTGCGACGGACTCGCGATGGCGCTGCGCGCGGGCCTCCCGCTGCGCGACATCGAAATGGTGCAATTCCATCCGACCGGTTTGCTCGCAGGCGAAAACACGCGCATGACCGGCACGGTGCTGGAGGAGGGCCTGCGCGGCGCGGGCGGGTATCTCACCGATTCCGAAGGCAAGCGCTTCATGTTCGATTACGACAAGCGTGGCGAGCGCGCGACGCGCGATATCGTCAGCCGCTCGATTCAAGATCGCATCCGCAAAGGCTTCGCGAGCCCGCATGGCGGCGTCTATATCGAGATGGGCCACCTTGGCCCCGAAAAAGTCCGGCAGAATTTCAAGGGCATGGTGGAGCGCTGTGCGGATTGCGGCTTCGATTTGGCCTCCGGCCGCGTCGAGGTGATCCCGACCGCGCATTACATGATGGGCGGCGTGGAATTTTCGACCGACTGCACAACCGCGATGCCGCGCCTATATGCAGCCGGGGAAGACACCGGCGGCGTGCATGGCGCGAACCGCTTGGGCGGCAATGGAGTCGCGAACTCGACGGTGTTCGGCGGCATTGCGGGCGATGTCATGGGCAAGCGCATCGCAAGCAAGAGCGCCCTGCCCGAGCCTGACCCAGCCGCGATCGAGGCCGCGCGGGAGCGCGCCTTCGCACCGCTCGGTAAGAAGCCCGGCGATCTCAGCGCGGTGTGCGAGCACTTATATAATGTGATGTGGAACGATGTCGGAATCTTGCGCACGGGTGAAACGCTTACGCGCGGAAAAGCGGCGCTGGATTCGCTCGCGAAAGAAATCGACGCCTGCGGCGTCGCCGACACGAGCCGCCGCTATAACCTGACCTGGATGGACCGGCTGAATCTGGAAAACCTGACGCTGGTGAGCCGCGCGATTTGCGCCGCCGCCGATCACCGCAAGGACAGCCGCGGCGCCCATTTCCGCGAGGATTTCCCGCAAGCGTCCGATCTCAACACGTCGCACTACACCAAAGCGCGGCTTGATGGCGACACGATCCGCGTCACCGACGCGCCGGTCGATTTCACGCGCATCCGGCCGGGCGAGAGCCTGCTGGATCAAGTCGCCTAGCGCGCCGTACCGCCGCCGAACAAGATCCGCGACGGATTTTTCGCAAGATCCGAGACCGATTTTCCGATCACTTCCGCCTGCTTCGTCGCCGTTTTCATCAGCGTATTGAAATTCTTGCTCATGTCCTCGGTGCGCTTGTCGACGTTATCCACGAGCTCCTTGCCCGAAACCATCAAATCCTTTGCGGACGCCGTCGCTTCCTTCGTGTTCTTCAGGATTTCGTCGATATTGTCGGAGTTCTTCGCGAGCGTATCGGTGAACGTCGTGATGTTCTGGATGGCTTTGCGGATATCTTCCTGATTGGCAACGATGAGCGCATCCGCCTTCGCGAGCACGTCGCGCGCGGCGGCCATTGCATCCTGGGTTGCCGCGATGTCGGCGCGCAGGCTCGGCGGCTCGCCCTCATCCTTTTCGAGCAAGGGCGCGGTCGTCGAAATGCCCTTCAGCGAAATCGAGGCGATTCCGGTGAGCCCGGTGAATTCGAGGCCGACATAAGTATCCGCGCGGATCGGCGTCGCTTTATTCACGATGATCAGCGCCGTCACCTGCGAGGGCGCTTCTGGATCGAGCCGCAGCGCCGTCACTTCGCCGACGCGGATGCCGTTGAACAGAACGGAGCTGCCGACGCGCAAGCCCGACACCGCGCCGTCGAAAATCACGCGATAAGCGACGCCCGTTTTCTTGTCCGAGGTGTGATGGATCCAGAAAACAAACGCGAAAGCGGCGGCGATCGCGGCGAATGTGAACAATCCGATCATGACGTAATTCGCTTTTCGTTCCATCGTCCCCTCCGCTATTGCTTTCCGTGCTGTCCCGCCCGGGCGCGCGCACCGTGAAAATAGGCTTTCAGCCAAGGCTGCTCCGAAGCGAGCATCGTGTCTATATTGCCGGCCAGCCCGATCTTGCCGTCGAGCAGAACCGCGATCCGGTCGCAGGTCGCGTACAAGCTGTCGAGGTCGTGCGTGACCATGAAGATCGCCATTTGCGACGTGCGCTGCAAGGTCAAAATGAGCTGATCGAACTCGTGCGCGCTGATTGGATCGAGGCCCGAAGTCGGCTCGTCGAGAAACAGGATTTCGGGATCGAGCGCAAGCGCACGCGCGAGCGCTACGCGCTTGATCATGCCGCCGGAAAGTTCCGACGGATATTTGCGATAAACTTCGGGCTTCAGGCCCACCATTTCGAGCTTGGTGATCGCCATTTCCGTCATCAGGCGCGGCGAGATATCGAGATATTCCACCATCGGGAACTCGACGTTCTGGCCCACGGTCAGCGACGAAAATAGCGCGCCCTGCTGGAACAGGATGCCCCAGCGCCGCTCGATCTCGCGCCGCTGATCCTCGTCGTCTATCGCGTCGAGGTCAGTGCCGAACACTTCGATCTTGCCCTCCAGCTTCGGCAAGAGGCCCACAATCGTGCGCGTGAGCACCGACTTGCCCGCGCCGGAGGCGCCGACGAAACCCAAAATCTCGCCGCGATGGACGTCGAGCGTGACGCCGTTCAATATCCGGATCGATTTCAACTCGACCACAAGATCCTTCACCTGAATGACGGGCTCCGCCGCGTTCGCCATCTTCACAATCCGATCGAGGCGAAGAACATCGCGAACAGGCCGTCGAGCACAATCACGAGGAAGATCGATTTCACGACCGAGTTCGTCGTACGCTCGCCGAGCGATTCCGCGCTCCCCTGCACTTGCAGGCCCTCCATGCAGGCGACGACGCCGATCACGAGCGCCATGAACGGCGCTTTCATCATGCCGACTTCGAGGGTCTGCACGTTGATCGTCTCGCGCAAGCGGGACAAAAATACTTCCGGCGAGATGCCGCCATAGAGCCATGCGACTAAGCCGCCGCCATAGAGCGCCGCGAGCGAGCCGAACAAAGTCAGGATCGGAACGGCGATCACGATCGCGAGGATGCGCGGGAGGATGAGAACCTCGACGGGGTCGAAACCCATGGTGCGCAGCGCGTCGGTCTCTTCGCGCATCTTCATCGCTCCGATCTCGGCGGTGTAGGAGCTTCCCGATCGGCCCGCCACCATGATGCAGACGATCAAGACGCCCAGTTCCCGCAAAACGAGAACACCGACCATGTCGACGACATAGATGTCGGCGCCGAATTTGCGGAAGTGGAAAATTCCCTGCTGCGCGAGGATCGCGCCGATCAAAACCGTGATCAGAAGAATGATCGGGAGCGCGTGCCATCCCACGCGCTCGAGATGATGCACGGTCGAGGTGAAGCGAAAGCGGGAAGGATGCAGCACGACTCGCCCGAAGGCGGCGATCACCGATCCCACCGTTTGCGCGAGCAAAATGAGATCCGCGAATACCGCGGCCATGGTGTGGCCGACGCTGTCGAGTGTCGCGACGATCGAATTCGGCCGCTTCGGCGGCGGCGGAAGCTTTTGCGTTCCGACGTGCACCTTGTCGAACAGTCCGCGGTAGTTTTCGTTGAGGCCGACGAGTTCCGCATCGCATTCGCGCTCTTTCCAGGTGCGAAGCGCGCGCTCCAATAGCCAGGCGCCGAAGGAATCGAGCCGCTCGATTTTCGCGGTGTCGATCGAAATGCTTTTCAGCGCCGGAATCGGACGCGTTGCCGCCTCGATCAGCGATTCGAGCACGCCGGCATTCTCAGCCGTCCACGATCCGGCGGCGGCCAAACGAATATGGCCGCGGTCGGACTCCCCGCTCAGCAACGTCAATGTGCCTGCCGTCACGAAGCCGCTCCTCTCCGGCAAAAAAACGCGAGCGTTTTTGCGCCGAACGATATGCGAGGATGTGGAAGACGGCGAAAGCGTTTAGGAGGAGCCGCAGCCGCTACGCAGCGGCTGCCGATGACCACAAACTCCGGGGCCAAACGCGTAGAAATATTCCCCGCACCAAATCCTTCGAATATTCTCTAGATGAATTAACAGCTTAGTAACCATTCTTAAACGGCATTTACTTTATTAGGTTAACGCGGCGTTAACCTTGAATCTCCGCTTCCTGCGGCGTTTTTCGGGCGAAAATCCTGCAGCCTCGAAGAAATCGCAAGCTGCACCGGTCACGCGGACTATTTACGCCTGCCCCATCCGGACGCTCGGCGGAATTTCGCTTGCGGACTCGGTCGCCGTTCACTCCGATCACGGGTTCCAACCTCCCTATTATTTCGGAAAATGAAACGACAGATTTTTTGTCATTGCCGTCATTTGATGCGAAAATTCTCGCCTACACCTGCGCAGACAGGTGAAGGAGAGAGACGCCTGTGAGACAATTTTTTACGGAGCGCGGTACGATCGCGGCTTCGCGCGCGTTATCCCTTTCCAAACCCCGCCACAAAGCATCGACATGACCACGCCTGCCATCATCACTGTTGCGATTACCGGCTCCATTCCCCGCAAGGCGGATAATCCCGCCCTCCCCGTCACGCCTTCCGAGCAGGTCGAATCCACGCACGAGGCCTTCGAAGCCGGCGCCACCGTCGCGCATATTCATGTGCGCGACCAGAACGAGAATCCCAGTTCCGATCCGAAACTCTTCGCGCAAGTGCAGGAAGGCATCGTCAAGCACTGCCCCGGCATGATCGTGCAGTTTTCGACGGGCGGGCGCGGCCGCGACCAGAGCGAGCGCGGCAGCATGCTGCATCTAAAACCGGACATGGCTTCGCTCGCGACCGGCTCGGTGAATTTCGCAAAGCTCATCTACGAAAATACCCCGCAGCTCGTGGAAGACCTCGCGAAGTCGATGCTGGCCAACAACGTCAAGCCTGAGATCGAAGTCTTCGACGCCGCGATGCTTTACAACGCGAAGAACCTCGCCGATCGCGGCCTGTTGAAACGCCCCTGCCAGGTGCAATTCGTGATGGGCATTCCGAACACGCTGCCGCCGCGGCGGAAGCTCCTCGAGTTCCTGCTGTCGGAGCTGAAAGAGCTGATGCCCGATGCAACCTGGTCGGCGGCCGGAATCGGGCGCACGCAGCTTGAGATCAATCACTGGTGCCTCGAGCTCGGCGGCCATGTCCGCACCGGGCTCGAAGACAACGTCAAGTTCGACAAGGACCGTCTCGCCAAGAGCAACGCCGAGCTCGTGAAACGTGTCGCGGATCTTTGCGGAAAATACGGGCGGCATCCGGCGAGCGCCGCCGAAGCCAGAAAAATACTGCAACTCGCCCCGGCATAGACCGGGGAACACAAAGCAACTTGGGGAGGGAATCATGAAGAAGAAATACCGGCAATTTTGCGCGCTATCGGTCGGAATGGCGGCCGCGCTCGCGCTCTCGATCGGCGGCGCGAATGCAGAACCCCGCGTCGTCCGCCTCGCCCAGCAATACGGCATCGCCTATCTGCCGCTCGCGATTATTCAGGAGAAAAATCTGATCGAATCCGAAGGCAAGAAACTCGGCCTCGACCTGAAGACCGAATGGGTGCGTTTCACCGGCGGTCCGCCGATGAACGAAGCGCTGATTTCCGGCAATCTCGATTTCGCTTCCGGCGGCTCCGGCCCGCTGATCACCGCCTGGGCGCGCACGAAGGACAACATCAAGATCCGGGGGATTTGCGCGCTGAATTCCATGCCGCAATGGCTCAACACCACCAATCCGAACGTCAAGACGATCAAGGATTTCACCGACGCGGACCGCATTGCCCTTCCGGCCGTGCGCGTAGCGCTGCAGGCGGTGATCCTGCAGATGGCGGCGGAAAAAGCATGGGGCAAAGGCGAAGCGCACCGGCTCGACAAATGGACGGTGTCGCTCAGCCATCCCGACGGGCTCGCGCAGCTTTTGAACGGCAAGTCCGGGATCACCGCGCATTTCACCTCGGCGCCGTTCATGTACAAGGAGCTCGAGGACAAGCGGGTGCACCGCGTGCTCGACAGCTACGAAGTCTTCGGCGGCCCGCATACGTTCATTGTCATGTGGGGCACGGAAAAGCTTTACAAAGGCGAGCCGAAAATCGTGCAGGCGTTTCTGGCGGCGGCGCGCGACGCGATCAAGTTCATTCACGACGACCCGGCGGCGGCTTCCGCCCTATGGGTGAAGGCGAACAATTCGAAACTGCCGGTCGAGGAAGTGGAGAAGATCGTCCTCGACAAAGTGAATATCTGGACGCTGACGCCGCAGCGGATCATGACCATGGCCGAATATATGGGCCGCGATGGCATGATCCCGGCGACGCCGACGAGCTGGAAGGATCTCTTTATCGACGCGATCCACGACCTGCCGGGCAGCTGAGGGCAGGCTCGGTAATCGCCTGAACAGGCGGCGCTGCGATCAAGCCGATTGCGGCGCCGCTTTTACTTTGTTCCTCTGAACGGCACGGAACGAAGCCGCGCCCACGGTTACTCGCCCCAAGGCAGCGAAAATGTTTTCAGATTGGTGTAGGCGCGCGCCGCTTCCATCACGCCTTCCTTGGTTCCGTTGCCGGAATCCTTGATGCCGCCGAACGGGGACATTTCCGTGCGGTAGCCCGGGACTTCCCAAATATTCACCGTGCCAACTTTCAGCTCTTCGATGAAACGCATCGCGTAATCCAGCCGGTTGGTGCAAACGCCGGACGAAAGCCCGAATGCGGTGCCGTTCGACGTCGCGATCACATTCTCAATACCGCGGCAGCGAACGATCGGGACGATCGGCCCGAAGGTTTCTTCGAGCACGAGTTCGGAGCGCGGATTGACGTGATCGATCACGACCGGCGGCAACAGCGCGCCTTTGCGGCCGGGATCGTAGAGAATCTTGGCGCCCTCCTTCACCGCGCCTGCGACACGTTTTTCGTAAGCGGCCGCCGTCGGCTCGTCGATGATGGTGCCGAGATCGGTCGCGGGATCCATCGGATCGCCGAATTTAATTTTCTTCGCGTGATGCAAGACGCGCTCGACAAAGCGATCAGCCACCGCTTCATCGACCAGAATGCGTTTCACCGCCGTGCAGCGCTGGCCGGAATTTTTCGTGGCGCCGGCCACCGCAAGCGCGGCCGCGCGCTCGATATCGCCGTCGTTCAGGTCATCCATCACGATCAGCGGGTCATTGCCGCCAAGCTCCAGAATGGCGCGCTTGTAGCCGACTTTCTGCGCGATCAATTTGCCGACGCGCACGCCGCCGGTGAACGTGATCAGCTCGATATTGTCGTTCGTAACCATTTCATCGCCGATGTCGTCCGGCATGCCGGTCACGACCGAAAGCATCTGTGGCGGCAGGCCGGCCTCATAGAGAATGTCGGCGAGCAGGATCGCGGTGAGCGGCGTCTTCTCCGTCGGCTTACAGACGATGCAGTTATTGGTCATGATCGCGGGCGCGATCTTGTGCGAGATCATGTTGAGCGGATGATTGAACGGCGTGATCGACGAGATCGCGCGGAGCGGCTCCCGTTTGGTGAAGATGCGGCGCGCCTTGCCGTGATGGGTGATATCGCAGGCGAATGACTGGCCGTCGTCGAGCAGGCAGAGCTGGCCCGAAAGCGTGTAAACGTCGCGCGCGCGGCCGCATTCGTAGAGCGAATCCTTCTTGGAGATTCCGAGCTCGAGCGTAATCAGATCGGAAATCGTCTCGCGGCGATCCCAGATCAGATCCGCGGTCTTGAGCAAAATCTGCTGGCGCTCGTAGCGCGAAAGCTTCGCGCGATAATTGGCGGCGATTTCGAACGCTTCGCGCGCGTGCTCTGCGTTTCCGGCCGGCACCGTGCCGATCACCTCGTTCGTATACGGGTAACGTATTTCGATGACATCCTTGGCGGCGACTTCGCGCCCGCCAATTCGCATCAAGCCGGAATAGATTTTCGATTTGGTCAGCATCGCAAAAACTCCTCAGCCGGCGCGCGCTTTCGCCGCGAAGGCGGGCAATTATGCCCCACTCCGCACGAGCCGTCACATTGCGATTTATGCGGCTCTGAACGATTTGCTCGATACGCTGCCGTTTCGTTTTCCGGAACGGCGTTTACACCGTCGCGAGTTTCGGCGGCGGCGATGCCTGGAAAAGATCGGCCAGCATGGCGCGGTCGACCGGCTTCTGCAAAACGGCGATGTCCTTGAAGCGCGAATCGATCGTCTCCGACCGGTAACCGGTGACGAAAATAAAAGGCTTGTTGCGTTTCATCAGGATGTCGGCGACCGGATAGACAAGTTCGCCCGCAAGATTGATGTCGAGGATCGCGCCGTCGAACTCCTGTTTCCCCGCGACTTCTTTAGCCGCCGCGAGCGTCGAGACGGAATCCACGACTTCAAAACCGAGCGCGCTCAGGCACTCGCCCAGCTCCATCGCGACCAGGCTCTCGTCTTCGACGATCAGGACGCGGCTGCCCTCGATCTTTTTCCCGTCTAGCGCCAAACAAACGGACCCGTCCTGCTTCTCGCCGCCGGCATTCGTCACGTTTTGCAGCGGAACCCGCAACACGCAGCGAATGCCCTCTTCGCGCCACTCGGTTCGCACACGGCCGCCAAGTTGCGCTTCGATGCTCTGCTTCACGATGCGCGTGCCGAGGCCGCCGCTCGGCGGCTTGCGCGGTTTGGAGACGCCTTTTTCGATCCATTTCAGCACGAGATCGCCTTTTTCGGCTGCCCACTCGACTTCCAGCGAACCGGAGGCGCTCGAGAGCGCGCCGTATTTCGCGGCGTTGGTCGCCATTTCGTGCAGCGTCAGCGCGAGCGTTTGCGCCGCAGCCGGGCCAAGATGGATGCCGGGCCCTTCGATCCTGATCTTGCCGGGTGCGAGTTTGTAGGGCGCGAGTTCCTCGTGCACCAGCCGCCGCAGATCGGCGCCGGTCCAGCGCGATTGCGAAAGCAGCGAATGCGCAAGCGACAGCGCCTTGATGCGGCCTTCGATCGATTTGGAATATCCCTGAATCGTGTCGGATTTCGTGAGCCGGATGATTGACTGCACGATCGCGAGCGCGTTGCGGGCGCGGTGATCGACTTCGCTCGCGAGCAGCGACTGCCGCTCCTCGGCCTGCTTGCGCTCGGTGATGTTCGTCATGACGCCGCTGACCCGCACGACTTCGCCGACGGCATTCTTGGTGGCGGCGGCGCTGCTCACGCACCAGCAAATCTGCTCGTCCCGCCGCTTGATCCGGAATTCCGCCTGAAACGGCTCGCCGTCGTCCATCAGACGTGCGAACGAAGGCGCGAGACCGTCCCAGTCTTCGGGGTGAATGAGCGAGCGGAAGGCTTCGGCGGTCGGCTTGAACTCGTGAGCGTCGAGTCCAAAGATTTTATATTGGCCGTCGTCCCACGAAAATTCGTTGTTCGCCCGCTCCCAATTCCACGAGCCCATATTGCCCGCCGCGAGCGCAAGCGAACGGCGCTGCTCGCTTTTCAGGAGTTGCGCATTGGATTTTTCGAGTTCCGCGGTGCGTTCGGCGACGCGAGCCTCCAAATCCTTGTTCAGGCGCTCCAGCTCGCGAGTCTTGCGGTAGAGCTCGGCAAAGATTTTCACCTTGGCCCGCAGCACCTCCGGGATCACGGGCACGGGGACGTAATCGACCGCGCCCATTTCATAACCGCGCAGGCGATCCATTTCGCTCAGGTGAATCGCGGAAATGAAGATCATCGCCGTTTTCTGAAAACGCGGATGTTCGCGGATCATGGCGGCGAGCTGAAAGCCGTCGAGGTCGGGCATGCAGACGTCGAGCAAAACGACCGCGACCTCGGACTTCAGCAGATATTCGAGCGCCTCGCGACCGGACGTGGCCTTGACGAGATTTTCGCCGAGCCCGTGCAGGATCGCTTCGTAGCTCAAAAGCTTCGCCGGCTGATCGTCGACGAGAAGAATATTGACCTGTTCGTGTGCGGGATTTGTCATCAGCGTTATCGGTGCAGCCAGATTCGGAGGGCGGAAAGCAACTGTTCAGTGTTCACGGGCTTGGCGAGATAGTCGGAGGCGCCGGCCTCCAGGCATTTTTCCCGGTCCCCTTTCATCGCCTTCGCGGTCAGCGCGATGATCGGCAGCCGGCGGAACCGGGGCTGCGTACGGATCGCGGCGATGGTCTGATAGCCATCCATTTCCGGCATCATGATGTCCATCAGGATCAATCCGAGTTCCGGCGTAGATTCTGTGACCGAAACCGCTTCCTGGCCGGTCGTAGCCGTCAGCACGCGCATGCCGCGGCGCTCCAGAACGCTGCTCAGCGCAAAAATGTTACGGGCGTCGTCGTCGACGACGAGCACAGTCTGGCCTTCGAGATCTTCGTCGGAATTCGTCAGCCGCTCCAGCATTCGCTGTTTTTCCGGCGGAAGATCGGTGACGACGCGATGCAGGAAGAGCGCCGTTTCATCGAGAAGCCGCTCGGGCGACTCCACGCCCTTCACGACGATGCTGCGGGCCATCGAATGCAGCCGCGCGTCCTCTTCTTCCGACAATTCCCGGCCGGTGAACACGACGACCGGCACATCGGAGAGGTCCCTGTCGGCACGAATGGATTCCAGCACCTCGAAGCCGGTCATGTCGGGGAGTTTCAGATCGAGCACCACGCAATCGCAGGGCCGCTCGCGCAGCGTCGCGAGCGCCTCACCGCCGGTACCGTTCGTAACGATTTCAATGTCGTCGTGGTTCAGAAGTTCAGTAATGCTCTTTCGCTCCGCCGGATTGTCCTCGACGACGAGGAGACGCTTCTTGCGGGGCGCGGCGTATTCCTTGATCCTGACGAGCGCTTCGCCGATCCCTTCGGGCGTCGATGGCTTGTTGACGAAGGAAAACGCGCCGCGCGCGAGCGCATGCTGCTTGTCCTCGTCGAGGGTGACGATCTGCACCGGGATGTGACGCGTGAGCGGGTTCTGCTTCAACTGGCTGAGAACGGTCCAGCCGAGCATGTCGGGCAGGAACACATCGAGCGAAACCGCGGTCGGCTGGAATTGCTGTGCAAGCTCGAGCGCATCGATCCCGCGCGCGGCGACCAGCACGCGGAAGCCGTTGTCGCGCGCGAGATCCATGACGATGCGGGCATAATGCGGATCGTCCTCGACGATGAGAAGAATGGAATCGCCCGGCTGAATCTCGAACCGGTCGTCGGGAATGTGTTCGATCGGACGCTCGGGCACAGTAGGAATCGCGAGCGCGGGCGCGTGGGATGCCGCGTCTTGTGCTTTCTGCGGCGATGAGCGGGGCGCCGCCTGCGGGCCGACATAGCGCACCGGCAGATACAGCGTGAAAGCGCTTCCCGAGCCGGGCGTGCTGCGCAACTGGATTTCGCCGCCCAGAAGGCCCGCGAGTTCGCGGCTGATGGCCAGGCCGAGGCCGGTGCCGCCGTATTTCCGGCTGGTGCTCGCGTCGGCCTGCTGGAATGCCTCGAAAATGATTTTCTGCTTTTCAAACGGGATGCCGATGCCGGTATCGGAGACTTCGAACGCAACCACCGCCGGCGCGTGACTCAAAACGGCGTGGCCCGCGCTCCAGCCGCCGATCGCGGCGGAGACCTTCAGGCTGACACCGCCCTGTTCGGTGAACTTGAAGGCGTTTGAGAGAAGATTCTTGAGAACCTGCTGCAGGCGCTTCGAGTCCGTCGTGATGTTGCGATCGAGGTTCGGATCGGTTTCCAGATTGAAGAACAGCGAGCGCGTCTCCGCCTCGTGGCGGAACGGACGCGCGGTCGCGTCGAGAAGATTGGCGAGAAACACTTCTTCCGCATCCACCGTGACGGTGCCGGATTCGATCTTGGAGAGATCGAGAATGTCGCTGATGAGATTCAGGAGGTCGGTGCCGGCGCCATGAATGGTGCGCGCGAACTCGACCTGCTTGGCCGTGAGGTTGCGGTCGGGGTTGTCGCTAAGCTGTTGACCCAGAATGAGAATACTGTTGAGCGGCGTCCTGAGCTCATGCGACATATTGGCAAGAAACTCGGACTTATATTTCGAGGTGAGCGCAAGCTCGCTCGCTTTTTCTTCCAGCTCGCCGCGCGCCTGCTCGATTTCCTGGTTCTTGCGCTCCACTTCGACGTTCCGCTCGGCGAGCTGCTGCGCTTTCTGCTCCAACTGCTCGTTGGTCTGCTGCAACTCGTTCTGTTGCGACTGCAATTCTCCGGCGAGCTGCTGCGATTGCTTGAGCAGTCCTTCCGTCTGCATCGACGCTTCGATCGAATTCAGAAGAATGCCGATGCTCGTCGTGAGCTGATCGAGGAAGGCGATCTGCAGCGGCGTGAAGGTCGTGAGCGAAGCAAGCTCGATCACCGCCTTGACTTGATTTTCGAACAGCACCGGCAGCATGATGATGTTCTGCGGCACCGCGCGGAACAGCGCCGAGCCGATCGACACGGACGCCGCCGGCATTTCCGTAATCAGCAGGCGGCGCTTGTCGGCGGCGCATTGGCCGATCATCCCTTCGCCGATATTCAGGGTTTCCGGATGACCATGCACGGGGTCGTCCGCATAAGCGGATAACAATCGCAACTTTTCTCCGTCGACGCGATAAATGGTGCCGAGCTGCGCATCGACCAGCGGCGTCAGTTCCGATAGCAGCAGACGGCCGACGGACGAAAGATCGCGCTGGCCTTGCAGCATGTTGGTGAATTTCGCGAGGTTGGTCTTGAGCCAGTCCTGCTCGGTGTTCCGCTCCGTAGTGAGGCGGAGGTTGTCGATCATCGTATTGATGTTGTCTTTCAGCTCGGCCACTTCGCCGCGCGCATCGACCTTGATCGAGCGCGTAAGGTCGCCCTTGGTCACGGCGGTCGCGACCTGCGCGATGGCGCGGACCTGCGTGGTGAGGTTCGCGGCCAGGAGGTTCACGTTGCCGGTAAGGTCCTTCCAGGTACCGGCCGCGCCCGGCACGTTCGCTTGCCCGCCGAGTCTGCCTTCGACGCCGACTTCGCGCGCGACCGACGTCACCTGATCGGCGAAGGTGGCGAGCGTGCTGGTCATGTTGTTGATGGTCTCGGCGAGCGCCGCGACCTCGCCTTTCGATTGCACCGTGAGGCTCTGCTTGAGGTCGCCGTTCGCGACCGCGGTCACGACCTTGACGATGCCGCGCACCTGCTCGGTGAGGTTCGCCGCCATGACGTTCACCGTGTCGGTGAGATCCTTCCAGGTGCCGGCGACGCCCGACACTTGCGCCTGGCCGCCGAGCTTGCCCTCGGTGCCGACCTCGCGCGCGACGCGCGTCACTTCGCCGGCGAAAGCATTGAGCTGATCGACCATGGTGTTGATCGTGTTCTTCAGCTCCAAAATTTCGCCTTTCACGTCCACCGTGATCTTGCGCGATAGGTCGCCGCGGGCGACCGCGGTTGTCACCTCGGCGATGTTGCGGACCTGGTTGGTGAGGTTGCTCGCCATCGAGTTCACGTTGTCGGTCAAGCCCTTCCAGGTGCCGGCAACCCCAGGCACCACCGCTTGGCCGCCGAGCCTGCCTTCGGTGCCGACTTCGCGCGCGACGCGCGTCACCTCGCCCGCGAAGGAGCGAAGCTGTTCGACCATCGTATTCAACGTATCTTTCAGCAGCAGCATTTCGCCGCGCACGTCGACGGTGATCTTGGTCGAAAGGTCGCCGCCCGCGATCGCGGTCGCGACCTCGGCGATGTTGCGGACCTGGTTCGTCAGATTGCTCGCCATAAAGTTGACGCTGTCGGTGAGATCCTTCCAGGTGCCGGCGACGCCCGGCACTACCGCCTGCCCGCCGAGCTTGCCTTCGGTGCCGACTTCGCGCGCGACGCGCGTCACCTCGCCCGCGAAAGCGTTTAATTGGTCCACCATCGTATTGATGGTGTTCTTCAGCTCGAGAATTTCGCCCTTTACCTCGACGGTGATCTTGCGCGAAAGGTCGCCGCTCGCGACCGCGGTCGTGACTTCGGCGATATTGCGGACTTGCGTGGTCAAATTGCCGGCGAGCAGATTGACGCTATCGGTCAAATCTTTCCAGGTGCCGGCGGCGCCCGGCACCGCCGCCTGGCCGCCCAGCTTGCCCTCGTTGCCGACCTCGCGCGCGACGCGCGTCACCTCGCCGGCGAAGGCGTTCAACTGATCCACCATCGTGTTGATGGTGTCCTTGAGTTCCAGAATTTCGCCCTTCACCTCGACGGTAATCTTGCGCGAAAGGTCGCCGCTCGCGACCGCGGTCGTGACTTCGGCGATATTGCGGACTTGCGTGGTCAAATTGCCGGCGAGCAGATTGACGTTGTCGGTGAGATCCTTCCAGGTGCCGGCGACGCCCGGCACCATCGCCTGACCGCCGAGCTTTCCCTCGGTGCCGACCTCGCGCGCGACGCGCGTCACCTCGCCGGCGAAAGCGTTCAGGCGGTCGACCATGGTGTTGACGGTTTCCTTGAGCTGCAACACTTCGCCGCTGACATTCACGGTGATCTTCTTCGAAAGATCGCCGCCCGCGACGGCGGTCGTCACCTCGGCGATGTTGCGAACCTGGTTCGTCAAGTTGCTCGCCATGAAGTTCACGTTGTCGGTAAGGTCCTTCCAGGTGCCGGCGACGCCCGGCACGTTCGCCTGGCCGCCGAGCTTGCCTTCGGTGCCGACTTCGCGCGCGACGCGCGTCACTTCCGAAGCGAAGGAATTCAGCTGGTCCACCATCGTATTGATGGTATCCTTGAGTTCGAGAATTTCGCCTTTCACCTCGACGGTGATCTTGCGCGAAAGGTCGCCGCGCGCGACCGCGGTCGTGACGTCGGCGATGTTGCGGACTTGCGTGGTGAGATTGGCGGCGAGCAGGTTGACGTTGTCGGTCAAATCCTTCCAGGTGCCGGCGACGCCCGGCACCACCGCCTGGCCGCCGAGCCTGCCTTCGGTGCCGACCTCGCGCGCGACCCGCGTCACCTCGGCGCCGAAGGAGCGGAGCTGGTCGACCATCGTATTGATCGCTTCCTTGAGCTGCAAAATTTCGCCGCGCACGTCGACGGTGATTTTCTTCGACAAGTCGCCGCTCGCGACCGCGATCGTCACTTCCGCGATATTGCGCACCTGGGCGGTCAGATTGCTCGCCATCAGGTTCACGCTTTCGGTGAGGTCTTTCCAGACACCGGTCACTTCGGTGACTTTCGCCTGGCCGCCGAGCTTGCCTTCGGTGCCGACTTCGCGCGCGACGCGCGTCACTTCCGAGGTGAAAACCCGCAACTGATTGATCATCGTGTTGACGATGCGAGCGGCGCGAAGGAATTCGCCTTTCAAGGGCCTGCCGTCGACGTCGAGCGGGACGGTCTCCAACAGGTCGCCCTGGGCCACCGCGGTGATCGCGCGGGTCACTTGCGTCGTCGGCCACAGGAGATCGTCGATCAGCGTATTGACCGAATTCTCCATCTCGCCCCAGGCGCCGTTCGTGAGCCCGACTTTCACGCGCTGGCGCGTCCGGCCTTCGCGGCCGACGGTCTCGCCAACCTGCTCGAGCTGCTTTGCCATGCGCTGATTGGCGGCGACGATGTCGTTGAAGGCATCGGCGATCTTGCTCTCGATGCCGGTGCCGTCGCTCGACAGGCGAACGGAAAAATCGCCGAGCTTCACGGCCTGAAGAGCGCGGAGAAGATCGAAGGAGCTGATCTCTTTATTGTCGTTGGATTGCGGAGGGACAGGCTTCAGAACAGCAACATCGGCTGAGCCGCCTTTATCAATGCGACGCTTCATCTATCCCCCCGCGCTGAAGCAGCAAACAAACCGCTGACCGTTCGAGGCGTTCGATCCTATTTCCATGAATGGATCGGGGCAATTTTGAGTACCCTCGTACCTCTTAAACGCGTGCCGTCGGTTTTTCTGCCACCGCTCGGAGCACGGAACTCGCGGCAGCGGTTTTGGTTCCATTCCGTTACGATTTTATTCTTCAATATTATGAGGTGTCTGTCTGCCGACAAACATTGGCGCGCTGCACAAATAAAGCGCCGGTGGAACCCGCTATCAGGACGACGGCGTGCTTTATTGTTCGGAAAATGTATTTACGAGAATGTAGGCGCAGAGCATCGCGTATAGCGCGACGAAAAGCGCGGGCCCGAGATCGAAGAGCGCCGCGAGCGCAGTAATAGCCATGAGCGCGGCGGCAAGCCTGACGTCCCAGGGGATTAGCGAAAACATCACGCCTCCTTGCGGCGGGCGCTTTGTTATGCAGGCCTTTCGCCGGGGCCGATCGCTCCGGCGGCAATCGCGATCCGGATCCGTCGATCAGTCCGGAACGACCTGCCTTCCGTAATTATTCACGGCGGCTTCGGCGTGATCCAGCTTCGCGCCGGTCGGGCTGGTGTAGGCGATCGACGAGGACTCCTGCACGAAGTGCAGGCCGAAGGCGCCCCCCACCGCGAGCAGGATAATGATGACGGATCCAATGATAAACGCGCGCATGGTCAATCCCCAATCGTTGATCGCGAATTATTCGGCCGGCGTCATTCTGGTGTGCGCGGAGGACGGGCTCTTGCCCATTTCCTCCTTCACCCAAAGGCTGTGATGCTCTTTCGCCCAGTTGACGTCGACCTCGCCCTCGCCCATCGCCTCGAACGCCCCTTCCATGCCGAGCGTGCCGATATAGATGTGCGCGAAGATCGCCGCGATGAAGAGAACGCCGACCACGCCGTGAACGACCTGCGCCCATTGCATGTCGGCAATCCCGGTGCCGGCATAGAACGGGAACATCAACAGATAGCCCGAGATCGCCATCGCGACGCCGCCGAGGACGACGATCCAGAAAATGCCCTTCTGGCCCGCGTTAAAGCGGCGGGCGGGCGGGTGCTTGTCGCCCACCATGCCGCCGCCCTCCTTGAGCCATTCAACGTCGGTGCGGTCGGGAATGTTATCCTTGATCCACATGAATAGCATGAACAGAATGCCGATCGTGAACGGGAAGCTCAAATAGTTGTGCGCGTATTTCAGCGCCTCGGAGAAATTCGTGAAGGTCTGCGGATCCATTAACGGGAGGAGCAGAGACCTGCCGAACGTAATGTTGAGGCCGGAAATGCCGAGGACGATGAAGCTTACCGCCGTCATCCAATGCACCGTCCGCTCGAGCGCATCGAAACGCAGAATCGTACGGCCGGAGCGGCCGCTCGCGATCTTGATCGTGCCGCGGACGAGATAAAATACCGCGAGCAGCACGAGCATGCCGATCATCGCGATCCCGCCGATCCAGTGCAGCGTCACCTGATGGAAGTGCCGCCAATCGCGGCCTTGCGGCTGAATCAGCACGCTTTCCTGCGCGTCGGGGATCGTGATGCGGCCCTGCACGCGCTTGAACTCCTGCAAAAGCTGCTGCTCCTGCACGGCCGCGGCGGTCGGGTTGACGCTCGCGGGCTGCTGCGCGCGAACGGGCGAAGCCGCCATCAGCACGAAGAGAAAGATCGCGGCACCCAAGAAGGTGCCCAGCCGGGCAAGAAGCCTTGTCATTTTTCGTTCCTCCCTCTTCGCTCGATCAGACCTTGATCGTTTCGTGATAG
>Ga0068853_100000657_pt1 | contig 23757 bp, 26 predicted proteins | sample KBSCornC32_FD_65655 | JGI IMG/M metagenome (GOLD analysis project Ga0068853, IMG submission 65655) | Corn rhizosphere microbial communities from Kellogg Biological Station, Michigan, USA - KBS Corn C3-2 | ecosystem: Host-associated > Plants > Roots > Rhizosphere > Soil ... | reverse complement strand
GGGGCGTCATCCGTGGTGAGATGTACCGCGTCGCCGATCCCGCGCTCTGGGCGGCGCTGGACTCGGCGGAAGGTCCCCAGTATCATCGCCGGGAGGTCGCCGTCCGGAGCGGCGACGGGCGGGAGCGGACCGCGTACATCTACTGGTACGTGGGACCGCTCGATCGCACCGTGCCGATCCCGGGAGGCGACTACCGGGCCCACGCGCCCGCGACGTCCATCTACCACCAGCCGAGCCCGTAGGAGGAGTCCGATGCCGGTCGAGGCCGCGCAGCTCATCAAGGACGACCAGGATCACCTCATCCACCCGCTGCACCACCCGAGCGACCACCTGGAGCCGATGGTCTACGTCCGGGGACGCGGGGCGGTGCTCACCGACGTGCAGGGCCGGGAGTACATCGACGGCCTGGCCGGGCTCTGGAACGTCAACGTCGGGCACGGCCGCACCGAGCTGGCCGACGCGGCCGCCAACCAGATGCGCGAGCTGGCCTACTACTCGGCCTACTCCGGCTCGTCGAACATCCCGGCCATCGAGCTCGCCTCCAAGCTCATGACCATCGCCTACAAGAACATGCAGGGCGTGTTCTTCACCTCGGGCGGCGCGGAGTCGAACGAGTCCGCGTTCAAGACCGCGCGCTTCTACTGGAAGACCAAGGGCAAGCCGGACAAGGTCAAGATCATCGCCCGCACGCTCTCCTACCACGGCGTCACGCTGCAGGCCATGAGCGCCACCGGCATGTCGCCCTACTGGAAGATGTTCGAGCCGCGGGTGCCGAACTTCGTGCACATCCCGACCTGCTATCCCTACCGGCAGGAGGGGGCGAAGCCGGGCGAGACCGCGGGCCAGACCGCGGCGCGGCTCCTCGAAGAGGCCATCCTCAGGGAAGGTCCGGACACGGTGGCGGCCTTCATCGCCGAGCCGATCCACGGGGGCGGCGGCGTCCTGTATCCGACCGACGACTACTTCCCGCTGGTGCGCCAGGTCTGCGACAAGCACAACGTGCTGTTCATCGCGGACGAGGTGATCACCGGCTTCTGCCGCACCGGCCGGTGGTTCGCGCTCGAGCACTGGAACGTGCAGCCCGACATCGTCTCCTTCGCCAAGGGCGTGTCGTCGGGGTACCTGCCGCTCGGCGGGATCATGGTCTCGAAGGCGATCAAGCAGGCGATGGACGAGGTGAAGCCCGAGGACAAGTGGATGCACGCCTACACCTACTCGGGGCACCCGACGTGCTGCGCGGTCGGGATCAAGAACCTCGAGATCATGGAGCGCGAGCGGCTCTGGGAGCGCGCGGCGGCGATGGGCACGCGGCTTCACAAGGGCCTGCAGCAGGCCCTGGGCGATCACAAGCACGTGGGCGACATCCGCGGCGGCAAGGGGCTGCTGGCCGCCGTCGAGCTGGTGGAGGACCGCGGGACCAAGGCCCCGTTCGGCGCCGACAAGAAGGTGGGCCCGCGCGTGCTGGCCGAGATGACCAAGCGCGGGGTGATCACGCGGGCGCGGGTCGAGCACATCTTCTTCGCGCCGCCGCTGATCGTGACCGAAGAGCAGGTCGATCGCCTCGTCTCGGTCCTCCGCGACGCGATCAAGGTCGTGACCGGCATCTAGCCCTTCACGACCCCCTTCCTCTGAACCCTCTCCCCTCCGGGGAGAGGGCAGGGGTGAGGGGGTGCCGTTCTCGCCCTTACCTCCCCGGCACGACCCACAAATACAGCGTGTGGGTCCCCTGGTTGCTCGTCACCTGCATCGTCCTCGCCGGCGCCCAGTCCCCCATGTCGAAGGCGTGCGACACGATCCGCGACCCCGGCCGGAGCTCGGCCAGGAGCTTCGGGCGGAGCCGTCGGTTGAGATCGGGCGAGAGGTAGAGCGTCACCACCGTCGCCTCGCGCAGGTCGGCCGCGAAGAGATCGTCCTGGCGGAAGGTCACCCGCTCGGTGAGCTTGAGCCGGCGGGCGCTGGCGTTGGCCTCCGCCACCAGCGCCGGGTCGATCTCGAAGCCCACGCCGCGGGCCCCGCGATCCCGCGCCGCCGCGATGACGATCCGACCATCGCCGGACCCGAGATCGTAGACGATGTCATCGCGAGTTACGGCCGCGAGCCTCAGCATCTCGTTCACCACGACCAGGGGTGTGCGGACGTCCGGCACCTCCTGGCCCGGGACGTGGCTGCAAGCCGCGGTGAGCGCGAGAGCGAGCCAGACCGGGGTCCATCTCATGGCGGGCCATTCTATCGCACGGGATCCCTTGACCTCGATACCTCGTCGGGTGTTTAGTATCGCAATGGACCGCGCCCAGCGCTTCCGGATCCTCACCGAGGCCGCCGCGGACGACCGTGAGGCCGGCTTGCCGGCTCACGCCCGCACGATCGAGGGCCCGGTGGGCCTCCGGCCCGTCCGGATGCCCGGTGGCGGCTCCACGACCCTCATGCGGGTCATGCAGACCAACGCGTGCTCGCTCTCGTGCGGCTACTGCCCCACCTTCTGCGGTGGCCGGGTCAAGCGCACGGCCCTGTCTCCGGAGGAGGTCGCGCGGACCTTCATGGAGTCGCACCGGGCCGGCGTTGCCCAGGGCCTGTTCCTGACCTCGGGGGTGCCGGGCCGGGCGCCGCGGGCGGTGGACCGGATGCTGGCCGCGGTGGAGATCCTCCGGAAGCGGGAGGGCTTCGCCGGCTACGTGCACGTCAAGATGCTGCCCGGTGCGGAGCGGGAGCAGGTGGTGGCCGCGACGCGTCTGGCGACGCGCGTGTCGATCAATCTGGAAGGCCCCAGCGACGACGTCGTGCGAGGCCTGGCGCGCGAGAAGGACTACTCCGGGGACCTGCTGCCGGCCCTCATGCTGGCCGGGCGCCTCTCGCGCGAGGCGCGTCTCGAGGGGCGCCCCGGGATTGCGCCCGCGGGGACCACCACCCAGTTCGTCGTGGGCGCGCGAGGGGAGCGGGATCGGGAGATCCTCGGCGTGGTCAGCGGGCTCGAGCGACAGGGCCTGCTTCACCACGCGCACTTCAGCGCCTTCCAGCCGGTGGAGGGGACCCCGATGGAGGGGCTGCCCGCCACCCCGGCCGCGCGTGAGTGGCGCCTCTACCAGGCCGACCACCTGCTGCGCCAGTACGGGTTCCGGGTCGACGAGCTGGTCTTCGGCGGCGACGGCAACCTGACGCTGGAGCACGATCCCAAGACCGCATGGGCCCTGGCCCACGCCGAGCGCTTTCCGATCCCGCTCGAGCGCGCCCCCTACGAGCTGCTGCTGCGGGTGCCGGGCATCGGGCCCACCGCGGCCCGCCGGCTGGTGACCGAGCGGCGCCGCACGCTGCCCCGGGACGCGCAGGATCTCCGCCGCCTCGGCGTCGACGCGACGCGGGCGGGCTACTTCCTCACCGTGCGCGGCCGGCGCGTGCGCGCGCAGCTGCCCGCCGAGCAGCTGCGGCTGTTCCCGGCCGGCGGTCACCTCACGCAGGGGCCGTGGCGCACCTCGGTGCCCCCGTGCGCCTATCGCTAGGCGCCCGGGAGTACAATGGCGGCCGATGGACCCGAGACTCGAGGAGCACCCCCAGGCCCCGGTCGACCGCGCCCGCGCGGTCCTGATCTACGACGGTAGCTGCGGTCTGTGCCGCGGCGGCGTCGCCTGGATCTCGCGACGGGCGGTGCGGGGCCACCTCGAGTTCCTGCCGTGCCAGGCCGCGGAGCGGCGCGCGCGCTACCCGTGGATGGACGAGCGCGCATGCATGGAGGCCATGCAGATGATCCTGCCCGATGGGCGCGTGCTGGCGGGCGACGCGGCCATTCCGGAGGTGCTGCGGCGCATGCGCGGGTGGCGCTGGCTCGCCTCCGCCTTCCGCCTGCCCGGCATCGAGCTGCTCGCGCCGCCCGTCTATCGCTGGGTCGCCCGCCACCGCTACCAGATCTCCTGCATGCTCGGCCGCCCGCGCGCCTGAGGGCGCGCCGCCGCGGTGCTTTCAGCCGCGCGGCTCGATGTGGCGGATGGCGCGGTAGAGCAGCAGGTCGTACAGGATCTTGAGCCCGCCGCCGAGGAAGAACGGCGCGGCCAGCGACACGCTCGCCATCACCCAGCCGGTCAAGGCCGGACTCACCGACTGCGCGAGCGTCCGGCTCACGTTGGTGAGGCTGGCCGCGCCCTCGCGCTCGTGATCCTGCACCGCGAGCATCAGGAAGCTCTGTCGGGTGGGTACGTCCATCTGGGACAGCAGGTGGCGCGCCAGGAGCAGGGCGACCGCCAGCGGCGCCGACGGCGCCAGGGCGACCCCGATCAGGAGCACGTTCGAGATCAGGTGGGAGAACACCATCGTGTTGACCAGACCCAGGCGGGGCGCCAGGCGCGCGGCCAGGAGGAGCGAGAGCCCGGAGAGGACCTGGGCCCCGAAGAACGTCCACCCGAGCGCGGCCAGGTCCATGTCGAAGCGCGTGTAGAACCAGTAGGCGATGAGGCTCTGGAGCACGAACCCGCCGGCCAGCGAGTCGAGCGCGAAGAGGGCGGCGAGGCGACGGATGAGCGGCCGCGAGGGCATCGCCGCCGCGGCGCGGCTCGCGGGGGCGCGCGCCGGGTCGGGCTGCATCAGCGCGTACGTCACCATCTGGACGAGGCCGCCCAGCAGGAAGACCGCGAACAGCACGCGCGGGCTGGCGCCCGCGCGGCCCACCGCGGCGGCGCCGAGGGCGGAGGCACCGTAGCCGGCCAGGTTGTAGAGGCTCAGCACGGTGGTCAGGCGCTCGCGCGGGGTCGCGCGGGTCACCGCGACCTGTTCCAGGGTGAGGAAGGGCCCGGTCTCGCCGCTGCCCACCGCGAGGTTGCCGATCATCGCCGCGGCCACGATCAGCCACGCCTGCTCGGTGACGAGGAGCACCGCGGCCGAGATCACGATGAGGCCGGCCTGGGCCAGCAGCGCGGCGCGCGCTCCGTAGCGCTCCGCGGGGCGGCGGATCGCGAAGGTCATGCCCGCGCTGGCGAGCAGGGTGAGGGTGACCGCGACTCCGATGCCGCGCGCGTCGAGGCCGTGCTCGGCCAGGTACACCGGGAACAGGACGCCGAGGAAGCCGTAGCAGAACGTACGCGCCGTCTTGGCCATGAAGACCAGGCGCCCGTCGCGGCTCACGCGCGACTGCTCCCGCAGAGGTGGGCTGCGTGGAGGGCGACATCGTGGGCCAAGATCTCTCGAGGGGCTTTTCGCTCCGGCTTGACAGAATGCCTCCTCATGTGTTTAGTATACGAGTCCCACAGGAGGTGCTGGGATGAGCCACTTCGACAGGCTGCTGCAGGATGATCTGAACCGACTGATCGATCGCATCGCCGTCCGCGCCGGGGAGGGCACCGCCGCCAGCCTCAGGCCGGACCTGCGGGCCCACATCGAGCGGTCCGAGGAACGCCTCACGGTCCTGCGCGCCGCGCTCCAGGAGTCCTACGCGGAATGGGTGCGGTCCCTGGACGAGTGCGAGGACCTCTGGGCCGTGGCCGGTCTCCGGTGTGAGGCGCCCGAGGCGGTGACTCAGCTGCGGGCGGCCTAGGCCTGGCTCTGGCCGAAGAGCCGGCGGATCCAGCCGGGCTTGTGGGCGGCTGCCAGGCGAGCCTGGGCGTCTTCCAGCTGGAACCGCTCGAAGCGCTGCCAGTAGTCCGGCAGGTGGCGGGCCAGGAAGACCTGTCCGGCCAGCGCGCGGGCCGGACTGTCCTCCACGGCGGCCTCGGCCTGATGGTACCCGTCGCGCAGGTCGGCCGGCAGGTCGGCGAGCAAGCGCTCGCGCAGTCGGAGCAGCAGCGCCCGGCTCGAGGCTTCGAACTCGGTGCGATCGGTCGCGCTGGTGCTCTCGGGTGCGGGGCGCCCGGCCTGGGCGCGCGCGTCGACCATGAGCTTGAGGGCGGCCATCTCGACGGCCTCCTCGATACGGTCGCGCAGCTGCGCCTCGATGCGCTCGATGAGACCGCGCGGGTCGCCGTGCTGATGCGGAAAGGCCCCGCGCAGCGGCCACTCGCTCATGCCGGGGCGAACATGCGTCGGAGGCCCACCGGGAGCGGCTCGGGCTGGAGCCCGGAGTCCGAGAAGAATCGGGTGGGATCGGCCACGCTCTCCTCCTGCAGCATCGTGAGCTGATCGGACGAGAGCGGATAGAAGGGCAGCCGCTCGAGGAGACGCGTCGCGAGCCGGACCGGCGCGAGCGGCACGTGGACCTTGTGCGCGCGTGTGCGACCGAGGGCGCGGGCGATCTCGTCGAGGAGGTCCACGAAGGCGTACGGGACCGGCCCCGCCACCTCGTAGGCCTGACGGCTCGTGGCGGGGGTCCGGATGGCGCGCGCGAAGCCCTGGGCGACCTGCTCGACCGGGATCGGCTGGAGACGGTACCGCCCGTCGCCGAGCACCGGCACGACCGGGAGCCGCCGGATCACCTTCCCCAGCACCGAGACGAACGCGTCGCCGCGCCCGAAGACGATCGAGGGGCGGAAGATGGTCCAGTCGAGCCCGCTGGACCGGACCGCGTCCTCCGCGGCCCACTTCGTCTGGTGGTAGCGGGCGCGCGCGCCCGGCCGCGCGCCGAGAGCGCTCATGTGGACGTAGCGCGGCACGCCGGCCTTGCGCGCCAGCTCGAGCACATTGCGCGTGGCCTCGGTGTGGAGCCGCTCGAAGGTGACGCGGCGCGCGGGCTGCTCGCGGATGATGCCGACGAGATGGACGATCGCGCCACAGCCCTCCACGCTCGGAGCCAGCCCCTCGGGCGCCATGACGTCGCCCGGCACCCGGTCGATCGAGGCGAAGCCCTTCAGGTCGCGCTCGGATCCGGGCCGCACGAGGCAGCGGACGAGAAATCCTTGCGCAAGAAGTGCGCGAACCACGTGTCGGCCGACGAAGCCGGTGCTGCCAGTGACGAAGACCCGCTGCGCCACGAGGCGAATCGTAGCACGCGCCCTCGTGAATTTCGCGCCGCAGTCCGGCGGCGACCTCGTATCATAGGACCCATGCGCCGTCGCGCCGGCCTGTTCCTGGTCGCGCTGCTCCTGTCCTCCATGCCCGTGGCGGCGACCGCGCAACCGGCGGCCTGGATGCAAGCGGCGGACGAGGCGATACGCGACTCGGTGGCCGCCTCGGAGGTTCCGGGCGCGGTCCTGCTCGTCGGTCAGGGCGATCAGATCCTCCATCGCAAGGTCCTCGGCTGGCGCGCGACGGTCCCGCACCCCGAGCTGATGACCGCCGAGACCATCTTCGACATCGCCTCGCTCACCAAGGTGGTGGCCACCACGCCCTCGGTGCTCAAGCTGTGGGAGGCGGGCAAGGTCGACCTGAACGCCCCGCTCGGCCAGTACCTGAAGGAGTTCAGCGGGCCCGCGTTCCAGGACGTGACGGTGGCGCGGCTGCTCACCCACTCCGCGGGGATGCCGGACCTGCCCTCCCGCGAGGCGATGGCCAAGGGCTTCCCGGATGCGGCGCGGATCCAGGCCCGGGCCGGTCTCGCGGTCGCGCCGGGCACGGTGTTCCTCTACAGCGACACCGGCTTCATCCTGCTCGGCGAGCTGGTGCGGCGCGTGAGCGGCCAGCGCCTCGATCACTTCGCCCAGCGCACGTTCTACACGCCGCTCGGGATGCGCGACACCGCGTTCGATCCCCCCAAGGGCTGGCAGAAGCGCATCGCGCCCACCGAGGTGGTGAACGCCCACGGGCCGTTGCGCGGGGTCGTGCACGACGGCAACGCGCGGCTGCTCCACGGGGTCGCGGGTCACGCGGGCGTGTTCTCGACCGCGTCGGACCTGAGCCGCTACTGCCGCATGCTGCTGGCCGGCGGCGCGCTCGGTGGCAAGCGCTACTTCAAGGAATCCACCGTGCGCGCCATGTTCTCGCCCCACGTCATCGGCGAGACCACGCGCGGGCTCGGCTGGGACATGGCCTCGCCCTACTCGCGGACGCTCGGCTCCTACTTTCCGATGGGCTCGGTGGGCCACACCGGCTTCACCGGCACCGCGATCTGGATGGATCCGCCGACGCAGACCTACCTGATCCTGCTCACCAATCGCGTGCACCCGTACGGCAAGGGCGACGTGGCGGAGCTGCGCCGCCGCATCAGCGCCGCGGTCGGCACCCGCTTCGCCTCGCGCGAGGCACCGCCGGTGGCGCTCACCCCGGATACCACCGCCTCCGCGCCCGCCGCCGACGGACCGGCCCGGCCCGAGGGGCCCACGCTGTCGGGCCTCGATCGGCTGGTGGCCGAGGACTTCGCTCCGCTGGCGGGCCGCACGATCGGCCTCATCACCAACCAGACCGGGGTGGACATCCAGGGGCGCCGCGGCGTCGACCTGCTCGCCGCCGCGCCCCGGGTTCGCCTGAAGGCCTTGTTCTCGCCCGAGCACGGCATGACCGGTCAGGTGGACGCCAACGTCCCCAACAGCCGGGACGCGGCCACCGGGCTGCCGATCTGGAGCCTCTACGGCCCCGCGCGCCGCCCGTCGCCCGAGATGCTGAGCGGGGTCGACACGCTGGTCTTCGACATCCAGGACGTGGGCGTGCGCTATTACACCTACCTGACCACCCTGGTCTATGCCCTCGAGGAGGGTGGCCGCCGCGGGATCCAGGTGATGGTGCTCGACCGGCCGAACCCGATCACGGGCGCGGTGGTCGAGGGCCCGCTCATGGACCCGGACATGCGGTCGTTCACCTCCCCGCACACGATCCCGGTCCGCACCGGCATGACCATCGGGGAGTTCGCCCAGATGGTGGTGGCCGAGCGCAAGCTGCCGGTGAAGCTCACGGTGGTGCCGCTCGAGCGCTGGCAGCGCGGGCAGTGGTACGACGAGACGGGGCTGCCGTGGGTGAACCCGTCACCGAACATCCGCAACCAGACCCAGGCGCTGCTCTACGCGGGCGTGGGGCTCCTGGAGGCGACGAACCTCTCGGTCGGCCGCGGCACCGACATGCCGTTCGAGGTGATCGGCGCGCCGTGGATCACCGATCCCCAGGCCCTGGCCGACGGCATGAATGCGCGGGGACTGGCCGGGGTGCAGTTCCGCCCGGTGTTCTTCACCCCCACCTCCAGCGTGCACGCCAACGTGCCGCTGGGAGGGGTCCGGCTGGAGGTGACCGACCGCGACGCCATCCGTGCGGTCTCGGTCGGGCTTGCCCTGGGGCGCGAGCTGATGGAGCGCTACCCGGCCAACTTCCGGCCGGCCGCGATCCAGAACCTGCTGGTGAACCGGGTGGCGATGTGGTCGATCCTGCGGGGGGAGCCCTTCGTGCGAATCATGGGTTGGGTCGACGTCTCGCACGCCGCCTTCCTGCAGCGGCGCGAATCCTACCTGATCTACAAGTAGCCGGCGGCTACCGCCGCTCGATCACCCGGACCGCCTTCACCGCGCCGAGCTTCCCGGTGCTGCCGCTGGCCACCGTGATGGTGCCCGCGTCGCCGTCGCTCACGTAGCGCTCGGCGGGGTTGCGGTCGAAGTAGGTCAGCCAGTAGTCGAGGTCCTTCTCCACCGCCTGGATGCGGGGGAGGTGGAGAGGATCGAAGTTCTTCGCGTGCGGCGAGGGCGCCGCGCCGCCCGCCACCATCAGAATGGCGTCGTGCTTGTACGTCATGCCCTTGAACTCGCCGGAGACCGCCCAGGCGAGCTCCTTGGGGTAGCTGCCGTGCGGGAGGGCCATGGTCCGGAAGCGGTAGCCGGGCACGTGCCGCTGCACCCACACCTGCGCGGTCGCGAGCTGGTCCCGCACCGTGGCCTCCGGGTAGCGCGCCAGCTCCGCGTGCCAGAGGGTGTGGTTGCCGATCTCGTAGCCCTGGCTGGCCAGGTACTGGAGCTTGCGACCCGCGAGCTCGGGCTGGTTGAACAGGGTATTGGGCGCCTTGGCCCCGGGCAGCACGTAGAACGTGGCCGCGTGGCCGAAGCCGGGGTGCTCCCGGGCGAAGGCCTCGAGGATGCCGATGCCGCACTCGGGGTCGATGACCCAGTCGTTGCCCTTCTGGACATAGCGGAACTGTCCCGGCGAGGAGTCGTCGAACGTGAAGATGACCGGGCTCGTACCGGCGGGCAGCGCGATCCTGCCGTCGATGTAGTCGGTGAGGGCCACCGTGCGGTAGCCCCGCTCCCACAGGCGCTGCAGATCCTTCCGGAAGTTCTCGGGGGTGCGGGTCCAGCGGTGCTCGGGCTGGTCGATCTTGTGGTACTCGAGGATCATCACGCGGCCCAGCTCGTTGGGCGGCAGCGTGGGGGTCTGCGCTCCCGCGCGGGCGCCGGCCCCGAGGCACACCACGAGCAGGGCGGTCGCGAGGACGGTCCGCATGGCTACGGGGTGGCCTTGGTCAGGGCGGCGGTCTTGGGACGGAGCGCCGCCGCCGTGTAGTCGTTCCGCGGGTTCCAGAGCATCCAGCCCGAGGACCCGCCGTCGCCGGCGCCGCGGATCTGGGAGGTGACCTCGCCCGGTCCGAAGATACGCTTGTCGAAGGCGTAGTCCTTGAAGTCCTGCAGCCACGGGCGGACCTGCGCGGCGGGGTTCTGCGAGCGCTGGCGGATGAGCCGTACGCTCTCCTTCACGACCTCGTAGGGGTGCTGCACCGGGTTCCGGAAGCCCGGGATGCCCAGGTGGTAGCCCGAGGGATACACCATGGGGCAGATGTAGTCGAGGTGCACCGAGAGCTCCTCGACGCGCTGCCCGATGTCGGTGTCGTTGGTGTTGAAGGCGGTGTAGCCGAAGATGTCCGCGCCGAGGAAGGCGCCGGTGGGGCCGAGCTCGCGCCGGGCCTTGGCCAGGAAGCCGGCAATGGCGGGCAGCCGGGTGGTCGAGTTGTTGGCCTGCGAGTACTTCGCGGCCGACAGCTTGCCGTCGGTGGGGAAGCGGACGTAGTCGAACTGCACCTCGTCGAAGCCCTTGGCGACCGCTTCCTTGGCCACCGCGATCAGGTAGTCCCAGTTCTCCTCGCGGAAGGGATCCACCCAGGCCAGGTTCTCCCGGTCGATCCAGGGCTTGCCGGTGTGGGTGTCGATGACGGCCAGGTCGGGCCGGGAGCTGGCGCGCACGTTGTCCTTGAAGGCCACGATGCGAGCGATCGTGTAGATGCCCTGGCCCTTCCAGGCCGCCAGCTGGTCCTCGAAGTCCTTGATGATGACCGGGCCCTGCGCGCCCGCGTCGAGGGCGGCCTGGACGCCGGTGCGGTAGGGGATGAGGCCGCGGTCGCCCTTGACGTCGATGACCACCGCGTTCAGCTCGGTACGCGCCACCAGGTCCAGTACCCGCTGGCGGATGCCCTTGTCGGCCACGCCGTAGTAGGTGAGGTAGGCGGCACGGATCGGGTGCGGCGGCAGCTTGACGGTGAGCTCGCTGGGACCGGCGGTGAGCTTGCGCCGCTCGTAGCCCGGCGCCTTCACCCAGATCGTGGTGCCCGGCGCCACCGGCGCGGTGGTGAAGCGCCCGTCCGCGTCGGTGACCACCTCCGCGGTGCCCGCCCAGATGGAGACGCCGCGCAGCGAGCTGCCGGTGGCGGAGTCGATGACGCGACCGGTGATGACCTTGGGCTCGCCGCGGGGCTCGGCGGGCTGCGGCGCCTGGGCCGCGGGCGGCGTGGCGGGCGCGGCCGGAGCGGGCGCGGCCGGGGTCTGCGACGCCGCGCCCTCGGTGGACGGCGTCTCACCCGCGGGCGTCTCCGGCATCGGGTAGCCGGGGTTGCTGGCGTCCCAGGAGATCGCGGAGGCCAGCCGGGTGCCCGGGATCAAGGTCGTCGGGAAGAGGATCACCGACTCGATGAGGGCTCCGACCAGCGTGAGGATGAAGAGCGAGGTCCAGGAGAGCGCGCGGGGTACCGGGCTTTGGCTCATTCGTGTCCCTGACTATCTCGTTGTGAGGTGGCTTGGGCCAAGAAATTCCATGAGACGCCAGAGGGACGAGCAACCCGCTTGCCACAATTTGCACGCCGGCAAGTCACTGAAAACGCGGTGCCCGGCCCCGAGTCCTGCGTCCATTGCCGTCGGCGGGCTGACAAAGTCCGCCACCTGACAACGCGATTCGTCACAACCCCGCGTCGTCTGAGTACAATGCCGCGCATGACCGCTCCCACGCGATTCGCCTGTGAAACCGCCCGTCAGCGCACCCTCAAGGTCGGCGGGCTGGCCCTCCACGCGCTGGAATGGGGCGAGCCCGGTCGCCCCGCGCTCGGCTTCCTGCACGGTGGCTCCGCGCACGCGCACTGGTTCGACGCCGTCGTCCCCGCGCTCGGCGCTCGCTATCACGTGATCTCGCTCGACCAGCGCGGCCACGGCAGGAGCCAGTGGGCGCCCCGTCCGGCGTACGCCACCGAGGACTTCGCGAGCGACCTGGTCGGGGTGATGGACGCCCTGGGCTGGCGCCGCATGACCGTGATCGGCCACTCCATGGGCGGCCACAACGCGATGGCCTTCGCGGCCTGGCATCCCGAGCGGGTGGGGCGGCTGGTGGTGATCGACAGCCGCCCGGCCATCCCCGCCGAGCGCCTGCAGACCATGCACCGCCGCGGCGATCGGGGGCCGATGCGGCACGAGACGCTGGAGTCCGCGATACGGAGCTTCCGGCTCCTGCCCCGAGAGACGGTGGCGGACCCGCGCCTGCTCGCGCACCTGGCGCGAGAGGGGATCACCGAGCGGGACGGGCGCTTCCTGTACCGCTTCGATCCCGCGTGCAACGGTCGGCGGCGGCCCACCGACGCCTGGGTGCTGCTCGACCGCATCACCGCGCCGACGCTCCTGGTGCGGGGAGAGCACTCGCCGATCCTGCCGCGCGAGATGGCGGCGGACATGCTGGCGCGACTGCGCCACGCGCGGCTGGTGGAGATCCCCGGCACCTATCACCATCTGGTTCTCGACGCACCACTCGCGTTCGCGAAGGTGCTGGAAGAGTTCCTGAGCGAGCCGACCCCGTCCGTCTGATCGGACGGACGCGGCAGTGTAGCAGATTCGCTCGAGGCGGACGGGCCGACCTGTACTCCCTGCTCAAACCGGACGCGGCGCGATCGGGCGCCTCGGGTTTGTTACTATCCGACCATCATGGGTGTCTACGCGGAGCTGCGCGGCTTCGTCCTGGCGCATCGCGAGTGTGGCGTTCTGCGGGGCGCCAGCAAGCCCCTCGAGGGGGGCGGCGTGCGCCTGGCGGTCATCTGCCCCTGCGGCGCCCGCTTCGCGCGCTCGGTGAGCGTCCACGACCCCGATGCGGCGCGCCTGCAGGAGGCGCTGGCCTCCTTCCAGAGCTGAGACGAAGTTCCCGTCCGAGCCGGGAGGACAATCGTCCCGATCGGTAACGGTTACATACCGAGTATCCGACCTGTCCGCCCTGCGCCGCCCTCGCACCGCCAGCAAGACGCCTTGGACGGCCGAATGAGAACCGCCCCGAAGCGCGCTCCCGATGGCATTTGCGATGCAACCGTCGTGACGGTCGACTCATGCAGTCTTTCCTCGGGCGGGCGGGCGAACTCGGGTGGGCACGGCGCAGGGGCTCCTTCCTCCTGTGCGTGGCGCTCGTCACCGGGCTGCTGACTCGAAGCCAGGTCGCCCAGGCCGCGACGCCGACCGAGACCCTCCAGCAGCTCTATTCGGAAGCCAACCGCCTGCTCGGGAAGCCGACCAGCGAGAGTCAGGCCCACGAGAGGCTACCGGCAATCCGGGAGCTCTTCGCCCGCGCGTTCGATTTCCGAGGCGCGGCGGAGCGCGCGCTGGGCGGCCGGTGGCGGGCGCGTACCGCCTCCGAGCAGAAGGACTTCACGTCCCTGTTCGCGGGGTTCGTCCAGCGAGGCTTCGTCTTCTGGCTGGCCTCGGTGGCCTCGATCGATGAAGATCGGGGCGGCGTCACCATCACATACCTGAGGGAGAAGGTCGTGAAGGACCGGGCCGAGGTGCATACCAGCTTGGGAGCCCGCGGCGGACGGCAGGTGCCGCTCGACTACGACATGATCTATCTCAGGAAGGCCTGGGTCGTGGATGATGTGACGATCGACGGGATCAGCCTGGTGGCAAACTACCGGGCGCAGTTCGACCGGGTGATCCGGGACGGCTCCTACGGTGAGCTGGTGGAGCGGATGCGCGAGCGGACGGCGGCCGAGATTCCGAAGCCGGCGGCGGCACGTTCCACGCGTGCGGAGCCCGACAGCCTGGGCCAGGAGCTACTCGAGGCCCGCTGATCCGGCTTTGCCCGAGCGTCCGGGCTGAGAAACGGCGCAACACACGCCCTCCGAGTTGTAGTAAACTCTCATCGCCCTCACCCCAGCCTTCCGGGTTGGCGCATCTGGCGCCGAGTCTCCGGTGATTGGCTTTCCATCAGGGTCAATTGATCCTCACTTGCTCCGTGGAGGGAACCGGTTCGATGGCTATCAGTCCCCGGATGCTGGCCGTAGTCCAGAGGGCGGACGCCGCTCGCGACGAGGTGTTCAGGCGGATCCGCAAGCTTCTCGAGCTCGAGGCCGCCGCCAAGGAGCGTGCGAAACTGCGTCCTCGACCCACCAAGGCCCCGAGTCAGACCAAGCGGGGAAGCTGACGCGGCCGCAGTAGCTACTCTCTGATCCAGGACTCCGCGAGCGGGACCTCGGCTGCCGCGGCGCGCCCGCCGGCCGGCGTCTCGTCCGTGGACGATGGAGCGAGGCGGAGCAAGGACTCGATTTCCGACCGTCGGTAGAGGCGCTGGCGCTTGATGCCCTGCCGGTAGCTCTTCAGCATCCCCCGACTCACGTAGGCGTAGAGGGTCTCCCGCTTCACTCCCAGCTGGGCTGCCGCCTCCTCTCCCGTCAGGTACTCCTCGCCGTCCAGCAGGACCATGGCCTTCATGTTAGCAGCCCGGCCGGATCCCGGTCAGGCTATATCCAGTGGCGTCTAGTCTAATCAATGCGAATCAAGTATAATCAACCGAGGAGGGACGACACCATGGCGACGGCAACGGCGACGTACAAGGACGGGCTGGAGGACGTGATCGCGGCGCGCTCGGCGATCTGCCGGGTGGACGGGGAAGCGGGCCGCCTCTACTACCGCGGTTACGAGGTCGCGGACCTCGTGCGCGCGGCCAGCTTCGAGGACGTCACGCATCTGCTCTGGTTCGGGGAGCTCCCCTCGGCGGCGGAGCGCGCCGCCTTCACCGCGCGCCTGGTCGAGGCGCGACCCTTGCCCGCCTCGGTGCTGGACCTGCTGCGGCGCCTGCCGCACGACTGCCATCCGCTCGATGCCCTCCGGACCACGGTGTCGCTCGCGGCGGCCACCGACCCGGACGTGCGCTCCAACGAGCCCGACGCCAACCTGCGCAAGGCGTGGCGGCTGATGTGCCTGATCCCCGCCACCGTGGCCGCGTGGCAGCGCCTGCGCACGGGCCGCGAGCCCGTCGCGGGGGAGCCGGGCGGCTCGCACGCGGCTCATTTCCTGACCCTGCTCGAGGGCCGCGCGCCGTCGCCGGAGGTGGCGCGGGTGCTCGACGTGGTCCTCACGCTTCACGCCGACCACGAGTTCAACGCCTCCACCTTCGCGGCACGGGTGGCGGTGGCCACGGTGGCGGACCTGCATTCCGCGATGGTCGCTGCCATCTCCACGCTGAAGGGCCCGCGGCACGGCGGGGCCAACGAGGACGTGCTGGCCATGCTGCGGGAGATCGGCGAGCCGGAGCGCGCCGAGGCGTTCGTGGAGGCGCGGATCGGCGCCCGCGCCGGCCTGTCCAAGCGGGAGCGCTCCGATCCGAGGTCGCGCATGCCCGGCTTCGGCCACCGGGTCTACAAGGTCGACGACGCGCGGGCCCGAGTGCTGCGGGGCATGGCCAAGTCGATGGCCGAGGCCACCGGGCGGGGCAAGCTCTTCGAGGTGGCGGAGCGGCTCTACGACGCGATGAAGGCCCGCACGAGCCTGCCCGTCAACGTGGACTTCTTCTCCGCGGTGGTCTACGACGCCCTCGGCATCCCGCCCGACTTCTGCACCTCGATCTTCGCGGTGGGCCGGGTGGCCGGCTGGTGCGCGCACGCCATGGAGCAGTACGCGGACAACCGCCTGATCCGGCCGCGCGCCGACTACGTGGGGCCCCAGGCGCGCCCGCTGGCGTAGGACGCGGGGCGAAGCGGGCGGGAGGGGCCTAGGGAGCGCTGGGGACGGGGTCGCGGAGGCCGGCCTCGCGGAAGCCCTTGGCGCGGAGCAGGCACGAGTCGCAGCGCCCGCACGCGAGGCCGTCGGGGCGCGGGGCGTAGCACGACCACGTGAGGCCGTAGTCCACGCCGAGGGCGGCGCCGCGCGCGATGATCTCGGCCTTGGTCAGGCGGATGAGCGGCGCGTGGATCCGGAGACGAGTTCGCCCCTCGACGCCCGCCCGCGTGGCGAGGTTCCCGAGGCGCTCGAAGGCCTCGATGAACTCGAGCCGGCAGTCAGGATATCCACTGTAGTCGAGGGCATTTACCCCGATGAAGATGTCCTGGCACTCGAGCACCTCGGCCCAGGCCATCGCATGGCTCAGGAAGATGGTGTTCCGCGCCGGGACGTAGGTGACCGGAATGCCGGCCCCCATCGCCTCGACGGTCCGCCCCTGCGGCACCGGGATGTCGGCGGTGAGAGCCGAGCCTCCGATCGCGCGCAGGTCCAGGCGCAGGACCAGGTGCCGGGCGGCTCCCAGTGCCTGGGCCACCCGCCGGGCCGAGTCGAGCTCGCGATCGTGCCGCTGCCCATAGTCGAAGGAGAGCGCATGGGTGGCGAACCCCTCCTCCCGGGCGATGGCCAGGACCGTGGCCGAGTCGAGCCCGCCGGAGAGCAGGACCACCGCAGGCGCGGCGCCCATCAGATGCCTCGCCGCGCGCCCCAGATCATGACGTGCAGCCGGGGCGAGAAGCGGAATCCGTGGGTCTTGCAGGCCTCCACGATCCAGGGCGAGCGTGCGGTCAGCTCCTCGGCGCGCAGGCCCTCCGGCTGGAGCAGCACGCGCTCGCGGGGCAGGGCGAAGCGCTCGGCCAGCCGCAGGACCTCACCGACCTCGCCCGGCTCGGTCACCACGAGCTTCCACCAGGCGCCGCGCTCGCGGAAGGCGGCGATGGCGGCGGGGTTGATGCGCCGCGCCTCGGGCACGCCCGAAGCGGCGAGCTTCACCGAGACGTTCCACTGCACGGCGCCCAGCACGTCGGGCGGCGGCAGGACGCCCGAGGTCTCCACCTCGACGGCGTAGCCCTGGATGATCAGCGCGCGGAGTAGCGGAGCGAAGAGCGGCGACTCCAGGGGCTCGCCCCCGGTCACCACCACCCGGCGGCACGGGAAGGCGGCCACCTCCTCGAGCAGCGCAGCGAGCGTGACCTCGCGGCCGGCGCCCGGGTCCCAGGAGTACTTGGTGTCGCACCAGCCACAGCCCACCGAGCAGCCCTGCAGGCGGACGAAGACGGCAGGGTGCCCCGCGGTGGCGCCCTCTCCCTGGATCGAGTAGAAGACCTCGGCGACGCGTCCGACGATGCCGGCCACGGCGGAAATGCTAGCACGCCGGGGGGCTCTGCCGCCTCCGGCCGGGGTCTTGTCGCGTCCGGACCGTTCTTGCTATAAGGGATTCGATCGGAGGGAGGGCTCCCATGACCCACGGCCTGACCGATCCCCGCGAGCAGAATCGCTTCCAGGTGGTCTCCGTCGACGTCGCCGCCGGCGTGCTCCGCGTGCGCGGCAAGGCCGAGGCCTGTACCGACTTCAGCTGCCGCGAGGCGCTGCTGGTCACCGACGAGGGCACGACCCACGATCTGGAGCGGCTCCACGCCGGTGACATCGTCGCCCTGGAGCACCGCGACGGCCGCGCACAGCAGATCCGCGTGGTGCGTCGGGTCTGGGACGGACTCTCCGGTCCCGAGTGGTAGGCGCGCGCGTCAGGCGATGCCGACGTGCACGGTGACGGTGCCCAGCCCGAGTCGCCGATAGCTCACGCCGCGTAGCCCCACCTTCTCCATCAGCCGGGCCAGCTCGCCCGGGGTCACGAAGCGGTCCACCGACTGCGGCAGGTAGGTGTAGGCCTCGCGGTCGCCGCCCACCAGCTGGCCCACCAGCGGCACCACGTGGTGGAAGTAGAGCCGGAAGAGCGCGGAGAAGCCGGGCGCGGTCATCTGGGTGATCTCGAGCGCGACCACGCGCCCCCCGGGCCGGCTCACGCGGCGCATCTCCCGCAGGCCCTGCTCGAGATCGGCGAGGTTGCGCAGCAGGAAGGCGCTGGTCACGCAGGCGAACGTGCGCGTCTCGAAGGGCAGGGCCAGCGCGTCGGCGGCCATCAGGCGAATGCGCCGCGGCTGCTCGGACTCGCGAATCTTCTCGCGCGCCACCGCGAGCATGCCCAGCGAGAAGTCGGCGCCGATCACGGTGCGGTGCGGGTGGAGCTCGGCCAGGTCGAGGGCGAGGTCGCCGGTGCCGGTGGCCAGATCCAGCGCGGGGCCCTCCGGGGAGGCGATGGTCTGCCGCGCGGCCACCGTGCGCCAGGCGTGGTGCATCCCGAGCGTCATGAGGCTGTTCATGAGGTCGTAGCGGTGCGCGATGCGCGAGAACATCGCGCTCACGAAGCGCGCCTTCTCGACGCCGCCCGGGGCGGGGTTCACGCCACACGTCCCGCGAGCACGGCCAGGAACAGGATCACCGCGATGTAGCCGTTCACGTTGAAGAACGCGATGTCGAGACGCGAGAGGTCGTTGGCCGACACCAGCGAGTGCTCGTAGACCAGCAGGCCCGCCACCACCGCCACCCCCAGCCAGTAGAGCCACCCGAGGCCCATCATCACACCCAGGAGCGCGAAGGCGGCGACGGTCAGCGCGTGGCAGGCGCGCGCGGTGGCGAGCGCGGCGGGGATGCCGAAGCGCGCCGGCACCGAGTGCAGCCGGTGCTGGCGGTCGAACTCGACGTCCTGGCAGGCGTAGATGAGGTCGAAGCCCGCGATCCACACCGTGAGCGCGAACCACAGCACGTACACCGGAGGCGCGAACGCGGCCCGCACCGCGATCCAGCCCCCCGCGGCCGCGATGCCGTCCGTGAAGCCGAGGATCCAGTGCGAGAGCCACGTGAACCGCTTGGTGTAGGAGTAGCCCACCAGGAACAGCACCGCGAGCGGGGCCAGGGCCAGGCAGAGCGGGTTCAGCATCCAGGCCGAGAGCAGCAGCAGCGCGCCGGCCACCACCGCGGCCGCCGCCACCTGCCAGGGCGCGAGCAGGCCCGCGGGCAGGTGCCGGCGCGCGGTGCGGGGGTTGGCGGCGTCGATGAAGCGGTCGACCAGGCGGTTGACGCTCATGGCGAGCGTGCGGGCCCCCGCCATCGCCAGCGTCACCCAGAGCACGGTGGGCCAGCCCGGCCAGCCGTCGGCGGCCAGCACCATCGCCATGTAGGCGAAGGGCAGGGCGAAGACGGTGTGCTCGAACTTGATCGCGTCGAGGAAGTGGCGGACCGCGGTCACGGACGGGACGGCGCTAGAGCCCGTACTCGGCCCAGCGCCGGGTCACCAGAGCGCGGATGTCCTCGGTCATCACGATCTCCTCCGGCCACGGCTGGCCGATGCCGTCGGTCTCCGTCTTCTCGGTGGCGTCGACACCGAGCTTGCCGCCGAAGCGGTGCCGGAGGGCCGCGTGGTCGAGGTCGTCCATGGGCCCGTCGACGATCACCAGGTCGCGGCGCGGGTCGATGTTGCCGGTGGCGCGCCACGCGACCTCGGAGAGGTCGTGCACGTTCACGTGGTCGGAGACCACCACGATGTTCTTGGCCAGCATCATGAGCCCGAGGCCCCACAGCGCGTACATGACCTTGCGGGCGTGACCGGGGTACCGCTTCTTGATCGAGACGATCACCAGGTTGTGGAACACGCCCTCCGCCGGCATGTTCATGTCCACCACCTCCGGCAGCATCATGCGAATGATCGGCAGGAAGATGCGCTCGGTGGCCTTGCCGAGCCAGTAGTCCTCCTGGGGCGGCCGGCCCACGATCGTGGTCGGATAGATCGGGTTCTTCCGGTGGGTGATCGCCTTCAGGTGGAAGACCGGGTACTCGCGCGCCAGCGAGTAGTAGCCGGTGTGGTCGCCGAACGGGCCCTCGACGCGGCGCTCGGCCGGATCCACCCAGCCCTCCAGCACGATCTCGGCCTCCGCCGGCACGTCGACGTGCACGGTGCGGCACGGCACCATCGGCACCCCGGCGCCGCGGAGCCAGCCCGCGAAGACCATCTCGTCGACGCCGGGGGGCAGGGGCGCGGAGCCGGCGTAGATCGCGGCGGGCGGGCCGCCGAGGGCGATGGCCACCTCCATCGGCTCGCGCCGCTCCTCGGCCACGCGCTGGTGCTCGGCGGAGCCCTTGTGGATCTGCCAGTGCATCCCGAGCGTCTGGTCGTCGTAGACCTGGAGCCGGTACATGCCCACGTTGCGCGCCCCGGTGGCCGGATCGCGCGTGAACACCATGGGCAGCGTGATGTAGCGGCCGCCGTCGCCCGGCCAGCATTTCAGGATCGGCAGGCCGGCGAGGGAAGGGTGGTCGGTCACGACCACCTCCTGGCAAGGAGCGGAGCGCACCCGCTTGGGCCCGGCCTTGGCCAGGTCGAAGAGGTCGCCGAGCTTGCGCAGCTTCTCGAACATCGAGCCGGGCATGCGCAGCTCGAGGAGCTTGGCCACCCGCGCGCCGAGGTCGTCCAGGCGCTCGGCACCTAGCGCGGCGGCGATACGCTCGGAGGAGCCGAAGGCGTTGATCAGCACCGGCATGTCCGATCCGCGCACGTTCTCGAAGAGCAGGGCCACGTTCCGGGCGCCCGCGCTCTTCGACACCCGATCGGTGATCTCGGCGATCTCCAGATCGCGCGAGACCGGCGCGCTCACCCGACGCAGCCAGCCCTGCTTGTCGAGGTGCCCGAGGAAATCGCGGAGGTCGCCGAAGGCCATGCCGGCGTGGTGGGCGCTACTCGTGGAAGTAGACCTTGACGAGCCAGCCGGCCAGGATCGGGAAGACGAAGCTCGAGGCGGTGCGCACCGCCACGAAGCGCCAGCCCATGAGCGGCGCCTCCCACGCGATGATCCGCTGCATGCCGAAGAGCGACCACGCGGTCATGTAGGCCACCAGCGGTCCCAGCGCCATGCCCGAGTTCGACAGCACCACCAGCAGCGGCACGCTCACCATCGGGCCGCCGGGGGTGACGATCCCCGCCGCGCTGGCCATGAAGATGGCGCTCAGACCGGACTGGCTGCCGAAGTAGCGCGCCACCGTGTCCTGCGGGATCACCACCTGGAGCATCCCGGCCAGGATGAGCGCGGGCACCAGACGCGGGACGATGAACCAGAGCAGGGCCAGGCCGTTGCGGGCGCCCAGCGCGGGCAGGCTCGGGTCCTTGAGATAGGCCACGAAGGCGAAGCCGAGCGCGAGCGAGGACAGAATCAGGAAGGAAACATCGAAGATTCCGCCCCGCGGCATGGCGGCATTATACGTCAGGTGGGCTATACTGACCGAGCGCGGGGAATCGTCGAAGCCGCGTTTTCGAGCGAATGCGCGGGGCGAATCAGCAACGGCTCATGCTCGCGGTGGCGCTGCCGCTGGTGGCCGGCGCCGGCGCCGCGCTCTGGCTCGGCACCGCGGCCGGGCTCATCGCCGCGGTGGTCGCCGCGCTCGTCGCGGGCGCGATCCTGGTGGCTCACACCGTGCGGGAGGCGGACCGGCAGCGCGAGGTGGCGGAGCGCGCGGCGGCCTCCGGGCTGCGGTGGCTGCAGGCCCTGGCCCAGGTGAGCCTCTCTCTCTCCCAGCCGATCGACCGCAACCGCTTCCTCCGACAGATCACGGAGGCGCTCGCCTCGCTCACCTCGGCGCACAACGTGGTGCTGTGGGAGCTGGACGGCCCGGCCGGGCTGCTGGTGCGGCGCGCCTGGACCGCGGACCCGTCCATCGGCACGATGGAGCTGCCCGCCTCGCTCACGCTCCAGCAGGGCGGCACCGGCTGGATCGCCCGCCACCGCGAGCCGCTCTTCGTGGAGGACATCTCCCGCGACGTGCGCATCATGGCCGCCGACTGGGCCCTGAGCCGCGACCTGGTGGCCTTCGCGGGCGCACCGGTGGCGGTGGGCGGCGAGCTGCTGGGCGTGCTCACCCTGAATCTCAAGCGTGGCCGGCTGCCCGAGGGCAACGACCGCGAGCTCCTGCAGTCCTTCGCGGCCCAGGCCGCGGTGGCCATGAACAATGCGCGCCTCTTCGCGGACAACGCGCGGCTCTACGAGGAGGCGCGGCAGCGCCTGCACGCCCTGCAGGAGACCCAGGCCCAGCTGCTGCAGGCGGCCAAGCTCTCCGCGGTGGGCAAGCTCGTGTCCGGGGTGACCCACGAGCTGAACAACCCGCTTTCGGTGGTTATCGGCTACGGGCAGCTCCTGCTCAGCCGTGGAGTGCCGGACGAGATCCGGCGGCCACTCGAGCTGATGATCGCCCAGGGCGAGCGCATGGCGAAGATCGTCCAGGGCCTGATGCTGTTCTCTCGGCAGCGGAAGCCGGAGCGCCGCGCGATGGACGTGCGCGAGGTCATCGACCCGGTGCTGGTCCTGCGCGACAACCAGCTCGCGCTGTCGAGCATTCGACTGGAGACCGACTTCGGCGTCGACGTGCCGCCGGTGCTGGGCGACGCTCACCAGCTGCAGCAGGTGTTCCTCAACCTGCTGCTGAACGCGGAGCAGGCCATCCTCGGCAGTGGAGTGGGCGGCCGGCGCTCGGGCGACCGCATCCGGGTCACCACGCGCATCCGGCGCGACCGTGACGGCGAGTGGGTGATCGCCCAGGTGGCCGACAACGGCGCCGGCATTCCCGCCGACGTGCTGCCGCGCATCTTCGAGCCGTTCTTCACCACCAAGAAGGTGGGCGAGGGCGCCGGGCTCGGGCTGAGCGTGTCCTACGGCATCGCGGAGCAGCACGGTGGGCGCCTCTCCGCCGAGAGCAGCCCCGGGCGGAGCGTGTTCACGCTGGAGCTGCCCGCGGCCGGCGAGAGGGCGCCCGCGCCCGACGCGCCCGCGGCGGCCGATTCACCGGTGCCCCGCTAGCCGCTTGACTTCCCGCGCGGCGGGCGCGTAAGTAGGGGCCCCATGACCAAGGCCGATCTCGTGGCCGCCATGGCCAAGGCGTCCGGCGGCTCGAAGGTCTCCGCGGAGAAGGCGCTGAACGCGCTGCTCGACAACGTGTTCGACTCGCTCCGTCGCGGTCGGAAGGTGACCATCGGCGGCTTCGGCACCTTCCTGGTCAGCCGCCGCGCTGAGCGCAACGGGCGCAACCCGCGTACCGGCAAGGCCATCCGCATCCCGGCCTGCCGCGTGCCCCGCTTCCGGCCGAGCCGCTCGCTGAAAGATCACCTCCAGTAGCGCGCGATCCCCCATCGCAGGGCGAGGGCGCCACGGCGGCTAACTGCGCGCCCTTCCTACCTTGACACCCCTCGTCGCGCCCCCGTACAATGGCCGTCGCTGCTGGGGGTTCGTCTAATGGTAGGACGCCAGGTTCTGGCCCTGGTAATGGGGGTTCGAGCCCTCCACCCCCAGCCATTTTTGGCTTTCCCGCGTCGTGGCCACGCAGTGATCGGCGCGTGCAGCACGGTAGTCGGGCGGCCCCATCGTCTAGAGGCCTAGGACACGGCCCTCTCAAGGCTGAAACACGGGTTCGAATCCCGTTGGGGCCACCACCTGTGGCCCCTGTCGTCGGGGCGGTCGTCGCCGACGGCGGGGGCGATTCCCGAGATGATCGGCGCGAGCGCCAGGTCGCCGTGGAAGTCGACCCAGCGGCGACTGCCCTTCACGTAGGGCATCACCGTGATCCTGGCCGGCAAGAGCTTCCGCAGCAACTGCCGCTGCTGAACGGTCGGCTTCGT
>Ga0068853_100000651_pt1 | contig 23851 bp, 19 predicted proteins | sample KBSCornC32_FD_65655 | JGI IMG/M metagenome (GOLD analysis project Ga0068853, IMG submission 65655) | Corn rhizosphere microbial communities from Kellogg Biological Station, Michigan, USA - KBS Corn C3-2 | ecosystem: Host-associated > Plants > Roots > Rhizosphere > Soil ... | reverse complement strand
CACTTCGAATATGCGACGTGGTTCACGAAGCACTGGTCGCCACCGCCGGTCGACGCCTTCTTCCACGCTTTCCATGCGCCCCTCTACTACGCGCTCTGTGGTCTCATCCTGCGCGCCGGGGGCAACGCCGGCACGCTGCGCTTCTTCTCGATCGTCCTCGGTTGCGCGCGCCTGGCCCTGCTCTGGCGCGGCCTCGAGCTGTACCTGCCGTTCCGGCGGATGGCGCGGCTCGCGGCCATGGCGCTGGCCGCCGTTCTCCCCGTCGCGCTGTTCACCGACGTGACGCTGGGGGGCGAGGCGCTGCAGAACTTGCTGTGCGTGATCGCGCTCTTGCTGGCGCCGCGCGCGCTGCGGGCGCGAGGCGGCGAGCGCTGGAAGGTCGCGGGCTACCTCGGCCTGGTGCTCGGCCTCTGCATGCTGACGAAGATCTCGGGCATCGCGCTGTTCGGCGCCATCGGCCTCGGGGTGCTGGCCCAGATCGTGGTCGAAGGGCGCGGCGTGGCGGATCGCCTTCTTCGTGCCGCTCCCTTCGCGCTGACCCTGGCGGTGGCGGTGGCCATCTTCAGTCCAGTCCTGGTGCGCAACGTCCGGGGGGCCGGCACGCCCTTTCCGTCCAGCTTCGACACCTCGGAGAAGGGGCAGATGGACGCCGTGAAGGACAAGCCGGTGCTCGATCGGCGATCGCTCGGCTACGCGCTGCTCGGCTCCGCCGAGATCTACGAACGCCCGTACATCCCGACGGCGATTCAACCGCAGCCCCGGTTCTTTCCGGTGTTGCTGGCCTCGACCTTCGGCGACTACCTGAACTACGAGTCGCCGCGACGGCCCGCCCGGCCCGGTGACGTCATGGTGAACGGCCGGCCCGTCCATCGCGTGCGGCTGGTGCCGTGGCGGCTGTCGATCATCGGCGGTACGGCGATCGCGCTGGCGGTGATCTACAGCTGGCTCACTTGCATGCGGGCGTTCCGTCGCCAGCGCGAGGTGGCGAGGCTGCCGTTGTTGCTCGTGCCGCCGCTGGCGGTCGCCGCGCTGTTCTACTTCACGGTCGCCCACCCGTTCGACCACCTGGGGGTCATCAAGGCGGCCTACGTGCAGTTTGGCTGCGCCCCGGTGTACGGGCTGTTCGGCGTCGCGGTGGAGTCGCTGTGGTCGCGCGGCGGCACCCGTCGCGCGCTGGCGGTCGTCGCGCTGGCCGGCCTCGGGCTGGTGGCGTTCTACTCGGTGTTCTGTCGCGTGCTTCCACCCCCAACCTAGGTCGAACCGATGATGCTCGATAAAAAAGTCGTCGTGGTCCTGCCGGCCTACAACGCCTCGAGGACGCTCGAGCAGACCTACCGCGAGATCCCGCACGACATCGTCGACGAGGTCGTGCTGGTCGACGATCGCAGCGCGGACGACACGCCGGAGGTGGCCAAGGCGCTCGGGATCCGGCACGTCATCGAGCACGACGTGAACCGGGGCTACGGCGCCAACCAGAAGACCTGCTACGACGCCGCCCTGGCCCTGGGCGCCGAGATCGTGGTCATGCTGCACCCCGACTACCAGTACACGCCCAGGCTGGTCCGGGCCATGGTCGACGTGCTGGCCGAGGAGGTCTACGACGTCGTGCTCGGGTCGCGCATCCTGGGCAACGGCGCCTTGCGGGGCGGCATGCCGCTTTACAAGTACGTCTCGAACCGCGCCCTGACGGCCTTCGAGAACCTCGTCATCGGTCAGAAGCTCTCCGAGTACCACACGGGCTTCAGGGCCTATCGGCGCCGGGTCCTGGAGCGCGTGCCCTACGAGCGGAACTCCGACGACTTCATCTTCGACAACCAGTTTCTGGTGCAGGCGCACGCGCTCGGGTTTCAGATCGCCGAGGTGACCTGTCCGACCAAGTACTTTCCGGAGGCGTCGAGCATCAACTTCCGTCGAAGCCTGCGCTACGGCGTCCTGTGCTGCGCCACCGCCCTGCAGTATCGCCTGCACCGCATGGGCGTCCCATCGCCGCTGTTCGAGCCCAAGCGCTGAGCGGACCGCGAGCACCGTCAGGACGGGATCGCGCCGCTGGGTCACCGGGCGGGACCACCTTCATGCCATTCGCGGTAGATGGTGTAAACGGGCATGGCCTCGACCTGATCCAGCCGATCGGCCAGCGCGACGGTCGGGCTGTGCGCGCACGCCGACATCCGACCGACCGACTTGATTCTGAGGCGTTCGCCCAGCAGATGTCAGGCGCCGCGGCGCTCCGACTGAGACATCTCTGGCGTGTCCTTGCAGATCGCGCAGTGCTGCTTTCGCCGGGACTGGTAGATGCGCGCGCCCGTGAACACCGCCGCGGAAATGCAGCCCCAGATGGCCCCTTGCGCGGTGGCGTACTGAACGGTGTGGCCCTTCGCCCATTGCGCAAGCGCAACGATGACGCTGACGAGCGCCAGAACAGTGAGGAACCGCCGAATCCAAAAGACTGTACCCACAGACCTCTCCGGTGACGGCCAACGATACTGCCGTTCTGCTCGCGCCGCGAGAGGGAGCGCAGCGGCCAGCGCGGCCGTCAGAGACACTGATTTCGCGGCCGAAGGGTCGCGGTTCTTGATGGCCGTCTCCACACCCGAGCGCTGAGGCGGACCGCGGGGCTGGAGGCCGGAGGCTACTTCGCGTTCGGGGCGGTCAGGATCGCGATGTGGCTGGCGCCGGCGCGCTTGGCGGTCGACATGATGTCGACGGCCGAGCCGAGCAGGACGCTCTTGTCGCCGCGGATGAGCAGGGTCTCGGACCCCACGGACTGGAGGGCCTTGCGGATCTCGGCCTCGAGATCGGCGGGGGCGATCTTCTTGGGGCCGAGATAGATCTCGTTGGCCTTCGTCACCGTCAGGACGGGATCGCTGCGCCGCTGGGACACCGGCCCGGCGGCGTTGGCCTTGGGCAGGACCACCTTCATGCCGGCGCGCGACGCGACCTCGGACTCGACCAGCGCGGTCGACGTCACCATGAAGATGATCAGCAGAACCAGGAAGACGTCCGTCAGCGGGGTGATGTTGATCTCGGCGACGACGGTCTCGCTGCCGCCGCCGCCTTCGCCGGGATCCTCCCCGAGCGAGCTCGCGTCTTCGAGCTGGACGTTGATGCCCATGGTCAGCCGGCGGCCGGGGCGGGGGAGGCGGCGGTCGCCGTCGTTGCGGTCGTCGTCGGGCCGCGCGTCTTGGCGTATTCGCCCAGCACCAGCAGGAACTCGTCCGTGAACAGCTTGTACTGCATGGCGATGCCGTTGATCTTGGAGACGAAGTAGTTGTACGCAATGACGGCGTAGATGGCGACCAGCAGGCCGGCCGCCGTGGCGACCAGCGCGGCCGCGATGCCCTGCGAGACGACCTTGAAGCCGCCGGTGCCCGCCACCGACATCGACTGGAAGGCCTTCAGGATGCCCACGACGGTCCCGAACAGACCGACGAACGGCGCCGACGAGCCGACGGTCCCCAGGGCCCACAGGTATTTTTTGAAGGAAAGCACCGCGGCGGCGCGCTGCGAGGCGACGGCCTCGGCCGTCTTCGCCGGCGTCTTCTGATAGACCGCGAGGCCCCGCTCGAAGATCTCCGCCAGCGGCCCCGGCGAGGTCTCGCACAGCGCGGAGGCCTTGGCCAGGTCACCGCCCTCCAGGGCCGCGATGACCTTGTTCTTGAAGGCCGTCGACTTGGGGATCACGTTCCACAGCGAATAGACCCGCTCGCAGATGACCGTCAACCCGGCGAGCGACCACAGCAACAGCAGCGACAGGATGACCCACTCGTCGCGCACCAGGTTCCGGATGGTTTCCCACGTCATGGATGTCGCGGAACTGTAGCGCGGAAGGTCCCTGGACGCTCGACTGCCGAACCGGGAGCTTCCGGGGGTGGACCGCGGAAGGCACGAGCGGCAAGCCCGGTTAGAATGGCCGTCCATGAGCGTCTCTGCCCCCCCCGTCGCTTCCACGAGCGAGCGGCGCGCGGTGCCGCGAACGCCGGTGCGCATCGGCGCGCGGATGATCGTCGCCGAGGTGGCGCTGACGGTGTTCGAGCTGGGGCTGGTCGGGATCCCGGTGGTCCTGCTCGCGGCCGAGGGGACGTCGCCCTTGCTGGTCGCGCGGCGGTTCCTGCCGTGGCTGGGCGGCCTGTGGGCCCTCTCGGTCGCCGGGAGCGTGGCCGCCATCCGCCCGATCTGGTTGGCCCTCGCCGCCAAGCGCCGGGGCGAGGTGCTGTCGGCCGCCGCGTCCGCCGACATCGAGAAGGCCCTGCGCCGCGCGCCGATCGAGACCGCCCGGCTGCGCATCGCCGCCTGGCTGATCAGCGCGGTGCTGCTGGCGGTCAGCCACGTCCATGAAGGGGGGCGGCCGTGGATGTCGGGCGCGGGCCTCGTCACCATGACGCTGCTCTATTCGGCGGCCGCCGGGACCGTCCGCAGCCTGACGTGCCAGCGGCTGCTCGAGGACGCCCGCCGCATCATCCTGCCCAACAGCGATCCGCTGCGCGGCTTCGCGGCCGTCTACCGACGGCGCCTGGGGCGGACGGCGCTGGCGCTCCTCGGGATCACGCACGCGGTGATCGCGGCGCTGACCACTGTCTTCACCGACCTGTCGTCCCGTCACGCCGCCATGATGATGGCGCTGACGGCGCCCGCGCTGGTGCCGGCCCTGGTGTTCTGCGGCCGCTCGCTCTACCGGCGGACGCTTCCCATCGAGCGTTACCTGGACCTGGCGGTGCGCTTCCCGCCGGTGCGCGGCGCTTCCCGGGAAGAGCCGAAGGCCATCGAGGCGTTCAACGCCGCCCAGTCGCTGCCCTACCGCCTGGCCAGCTACCAGGTGCTCTGGACCATGCTGGCGGCGCTGGCCGTGATCACGCTCGGGCGCCGCGTGATCGGGTTCGACACGGCCACCGCGCTGCGCCTGCTGGCCGCCGTGGCGCTGATCCTGCTGGCCATGGGGCTCTACGAGATCCTGCTCCTGCGGGACGTGCTGCGACCGCTGCTCGGGCAGCTGGGGGCGCGCCACCACCTGCCCGTGGGGGCCGTGCGCGCGACGGCCGGTCTGCGCAGCAAGCTGGTGGGGTTCTTCCTGACGGTCACGGTGCTGACCTCGGGGCAGGTGGTCCTGTTCGCCCTGTCGCCGGCCCGCCAGACGCCGACCCTGGTGGCGTCGGTGACGCTGGCCCTGGCGGTCTCCACGGGCCTGGTGCTGCTGATCGTGCGCGACATCGTCACGCCCATCCGCGCGCTCGAGAAGCGCAGCGAGGAGATGGCGCGCGGCGAGCTGGCCCGCCCCGTGCCCCCGTCGGGCGAGGCCGACGAGATCGGGCGCCTGACCTTCGCCTTCGAGGAGATGCGGCGCGCGCTGCGGGACAAGCTGCGGTCGACCGAGTCGCTGAACATCGATCTCGAGCGCGAGGTCCGGCGGCGCACCGAGGTCCTGGAGCAACGCAACGGCGAGCTGCGCGACGCGCTCGAGAAGCTGCGGCGCGCCCAGGATGACCTGATCCGGAGCGAGAAGCTGGCGTCGATGGGCCGCCTGGTGGCGGGCATCGCCCACGAGATCAACAACCCGGTGAACGCCGTCATCAACACCATCGGCCCGCTGGAGGAGCTGATCGGCGGCCTGGGCGCCACCGCCAACCTGGACGACCTGGCGGAGCGGAGCCGGGAAGCGTCGGAGATGCTGGCCGTCATCCAGCGGGGCGCCGCGCGCAGCAAGGCCATCGTCCAGGCGCTGCACAACTACTCGCGCGGCGACGACGAGCAGCCGCGCGAGGTGAACGTCGCGCGCAGCGTGGACGACACGCTGGACCTGCTCCGCCACCGCCTGAAGGACGTCCGCGTCGAGAAGGACGTCGACCCGGCGCTGCGCGTGGTCGGGTTCGCCGGGCAGATCGACCAGGTCCTGATGAACCTGGTCACGAACGCCGCTCAGGCCATCGGCCCGCGCCCGGGCGGGGGGACCATTCGCATCCGGGCGGCGGCCGACGCGAACGCGGACGCGGTCGTCCTGACCGTGGCCGACGACGGCCCCGGCATCCCGTCGGCCCTGTTGCCGCGCATCTTCGATCCGTTCTTCACGACGAAGGAAGTGGGCGAGGGCTCGGGCCTCGGGCTGTCGATCGTGCACGGGATCATCGAGCGCCACGGCGGCAACATCTCGGTCGAGAGCGAGGTCGGGCACGGCGCGAAGTTCACGATTCGCCTGCCCCGCAAGCGCGCGGCGTGAGGCTCCGTCAGCCTGGCCCGGCCCTCGGCAGGCGGGCTCAGCAGGCGACGGACGGCGCGGCGAAGCGCTCGCGGTAGGCGGCGGGCGTGACGCCCAGGCGCGACGTGAAGGCACGCCACAGCGTGCTCGCGTCGCCCAGCCCGGTGCGGTTGGCCACGTCCTTCAGCGGTAAGGCCGTCTCCTCGAGCAGGCGGCGAGCCTCGTCGACGCGCAGCCGGCGCACCACCTGGGCGGGGGACTCGTCCAGGTGATCGCGGCACCAGCGGCTGAGAGTGCGCGGGCTCATCCCCACGCCAGCGGCCAGGCGCTCGACGGCCAGAGGCTCGTCGATGTGGTCCAGGACGAAGGTGGCGAGATCGCTCGGGCCGGATGATGTGCCGGCCGCGCCGCGGGAAGCAGACGGCGGCTCCTTCTCCTGCCGTTGCAGCGCCCCGCTGAACTGGGCCTGGTGGCCCGATCGGCGCAGGAACAGGACCAGACGCCGCGCGACCTGCATCGCGATCCGATGCCCGTGGTCCTCCTCGACGAACGCCAGCGCCAGATCGATCCCGGCGGTGATCCCGGCCGACGTCCAGACCTGGCCGTCCTTGACGTAGATGCCCTCGTCGACGACTCGTGCCGCGGGAAAGCGTCGTCGCAGCTCGTCCAGGTACAGCCAGTGTGTGGTGGCCCGCTTGCCGTCGAGGACACCCGCCGCGCCCAGCACGAACGCGCCCGTGCAGATCGACACCAGCGTGGGGATGTGGCGCTTGTGCTTCACCAGCCAGGGCACGATCGGCGCTTGCGCCGTCGGCAGCGGGTCCAGCGGCGACGCCCCGGCGACGATCGCCACGTCGGGAGGCCGAAAGCCGCCTCGGACGGGCAGGGGCCGGACGCCGGCCACCAGCAGGCCGTGACGGGTCGGAGCCACCGGCGCGCGCGGGCCGACCGCCTCGAGCTGGTAGGCCTCGCGACCAAGGACGTCGTTGGCGTGGCCGAACACCTCCCAGGGCCCGGCGACGTCGAGGATGCCGGTCTGCGGAAGCACCAGGAACCAGACCCGCTTGGGCAACGGCGGCATGTCACCGACAGCCTGAGCGACGATGGCCGAATTTGCAACGATATTGTCCTTTGCGCCAGCGCTGTCCGGCGCTATTTCCACGGGGAGGGCCGGCCACGACGGCCAGAACGGCCCGGAAAGGCGACGAGTCATGACCAGGATTGGCATCAACGGCTTCGGACGAATCGGACGGATGGCGTTTCGCGCGGCGCTGGGGCGCCCCGACGTGGAGGTCGTCGCCGTGAACGATCTGCTGGAGCTGCCCCACCTGGCGTACCTGCTGGCGCACGACTCCGTGCGCGGGAAGCTGGGGACGCCCGTGACGGTCGACGGGGGCGCGCTGATCGTCGGCGGGCGCCGCGTGCGCGCGACGGCGGCCAAGGACCCGGCCGCCTCGGCCTGGGGTGAGGTGGGCGCCGACGTGGTGATCGAATCGACCGGCGTCTTCCTGACGCGGGACAGGACCGAGCCTCACCTGCGCGCAGGTGCGCGAAAGGTGATCATCTCGGCCCCGGCGAAGGACGATACGCCGGTCTTCGTCTATGGCGTCAACACCGATCGGTACGCGGGCGAGGCCATGGTCTCGGCGGCGTCCTGCACCACCAACTGTCTCGCGCCGGTGGCGAAGGTCCTGCACGACGCGTTCGGCCTCAGGCGCGGCCTCATGACCACCGTCCACGCCACCACCGCCACCCAGAAGGTCGTCGACGGCGTCTCGGGAAAGGACTGGCGCTTCGGGCGCGGGATCCTCGAGAACATCATCCCCGCCACCACGGGGGCGGCCGAGGCCGTCACCAAGGTCTTGCCCGAGCTGAAGGGCCGGCTGACCGGGATGTCCTTCCGGGTCCCCGTCTCGGACGTGTCGGTCGTGGACCTCACCTGCGAGCTGGTGCGCGAGACCAGCTACGAGCAGATCTGCGCCGCCATGAAGCGCGCCTCGGAGGGGCCGCTCCGCGGGGTCCTTGCCTACACCGAAGAGGAGGTCGTCTCCACCGACATCCGCGGCGAGACCTGCACGGCCGTCTTCGACGCCAGGGCGGGGATCCAGCTCGATCCGACCTTCGTCAAGGTGGTGGCCTGGTACGACAACGAATGGGGCTACGCCAGCAAGCTCCTCGACCTGGCGGTGACGATGGCCAGGGAGCCGACCTGACCCGCCGGAGCGAGCGGCGAAGCCGCGTTGGGTATAGTCCCGCCGCATGAAGATCATCTCGATGCACAAGGTCGACGCCGCGATGGAGGCAGGAAAGCTGCCGAGCCAGGAGCTGATCCAGGGCATGGGCCAGCTGATGGGCGAGATGCGGCGGGCGTCTGCCTTCGCCGACGGAGACGGGCTGCGGCAGAGCCACACGCGAGCGCGCGTGCGCGTGAAGGGCGCGGGGCCAGGCCCAGGGCAAGGAGTCACCGTCGAGCGCGGGCCCTACGCGGGCGGCAACGAGCTGGTCGAGCGCCTGACCCGTATCCGCGTGAAAGACATGGACGAAGGGATCGCGTGGGCCACGCGGCAGGCCGAGGCCACGGGCGCCGAGGTCGAGGTCGGCCCCATCACCGAAGGCTGGGACCTGGGTCTCATGGCGAAGCCGGCCGATGCGCCGCTGCGGTGCCTGCTGTTGCAGAAGGGCGATCCGGCGAACGAAGCCGACCGACCGGCTGCGATCCCGGCGCTCGGCGCCCTCACCGCCCAGATGGAGCGCGCAGGCGTCCTGCTGACCGCGCCCACCCGCCTGCGTCCGAGCCGCGAGGGCCGGCGCATCTCGGTGGCGGCGGGCAAGCCCGTCTTCCGCGACGGTCCGTTCGCCGAATCCAAGGAGCTGATCGCCGGCTTCGTGTTGCTGGAGGTGCCCGGCATGCCGGAGGCCGTCGAGTGGGCCCTGCGCTTCGCGAAGGTCATCGGCGACGTGGAGCTGGAGCTGCGCCCGCTGGACACGACGGCCTGAGCCGGTGGGGAAGGCATCCGTCCCGGGCCGATCCGCCTCCCGTCCGCAATGTGATGATACCCTTCTGCGAATGCGGCGGATCGTAGGTGCGTGGTTGGGGCTCGAGTTGCTGGCGATGGCATCGACGGGCCACACGGAGGCGGCCGTACCCTCACCGCCGCCTCCACCGCAGGTGTTGCCGCCGGCTCCGTATCCGTCCGGCTCCCCGCCCGTCCCCGCCCCCCCTTGGCCGACGGCGTATCCCGCCCTCGGCGCCGCGCAGCCCGCCGGCCCGCTCGTCTATCTGCGGGCCGACAACCCGCGCACGACGCTGCAAATCCAGCTCGATCCCGAGCTCTGGACCGACGTCTGCATCGTGCCCTGCGCGCGATCCGTCGATCCTTCGCGCACCTATCGGGTGACGGGCCCCCGCTTCGTCCCCACCGACCCTTTCACCCTTCCGAGGAGCGCGGGCCAGGTGACGATCGACGCGAAGATGGGCCGGCGCCCGGAGAACATCATCGGGAAGGTGATGATCCCCGTGGGCGCCGGACTGGCCGTCGCCGGGGCGGTCCTCTTCGTTCTCGGATCGCGGAGACCAGCTTCGGGAGACACGTTCCAGGACGACCAGACCCGGAGGCACTATCACGTCTACGGCGCCGCTGGCATGGTCGGAGGGCTCGGACTGGCGCTGGGCGGGGCGTTGTTGTGGCACCGCAACTCGTCGACGGTGGAGGTGAACTGATGCGGCAGCGGGCGCTGCTCTTCGCGAAGGTCATCGGCGACATCGAGCTCGAGCTGCGCCCGCTGGACACGACGGCCTGAGCCGCCGCGGGGTCGGCCTCAGCCGAGGATCGCCTTGCGGCGAGCGAGGCTCTCCTCGGGCCAGACCTGCTTCGAGTCGTAGTAGCCGGAGAACGCGGGAATTTCGGGCGGCAGGACGATCCACGGCTGCTTCGAGCGCGTGTAGATGTGAACCGTGGGAGCGAGCGCGGTCGGATCCTCGAGGGTGCCCACACGGACGAACCGGAGCGCGCCGATGCCGCCGTACTCGCTCCACACGGCGGTGCCGCACGTGGGACAGCGATAGACCCCGTGGGGGCGGCCGCTGTCCGTCGGCATCTCGAAGCGCGCCGGCTGGCCAGCGAGGACCTGCACGCGCGCCGTCTCGATGAGGGCGTTCAGAACGAAGGCGCTGCCGGTCTGGCGCTGACAATCGAGGCAGTGGCAGCAGTGCACGGCCAGGGGACCGCTCGTCATCCGGAAGCGCAGCTCGCCGCACGCACAGCGGCCGTCGAACGTCTCGGGCATCGAGGACCTCCGCGGCCGGTTTTACCTCAACGTCAGCGCCTCCTCCGTTTCAGGATCGCTCATCGGCTTCATTGGCGCCTTGGCTCCTCGTTTCGTGCATTTCAGCACCGGCATCGCCGTAGACCTTCGAGGGGTTCAAGCCCCGCCTCACGAGTCACCCCGTGTCGTGGCAAAGCGGTGCCAACGCCGGTAGGCTACTTACCCAATGACCTTGAAGCTGCGAGGGCATATCGAGACGGGAAGATCGTCGTCGACGACGACGTGGATCTGCCGGAGGGGATCGAGGTGAGGCTGACCCTGGTTGATGATGCTGATGACCTCGACAGCGAGGATCGGTTCCGACTGCACGCGGATCTCGACCAGTCGCAGGCCGAGATCGATCGGGGCGAAGGGTTCCCCGCCAGCGAGGTCATCGCCGGACTTCGAAACCGCGGGCGATGACCGAGCGTTACGCGGTCATCGTCGCACCGCGAGCGGCGCGGGGACGCGGGCCGAGGCTCTGAAGGAGGTCACGCCGCGTGCCCCGTCCGCTGCCCGAAGGCGCCTACGAACATGCTCTCACCAGGGAACTGGAACGGGCGCTGGAGCTGATCGAGGCGGATCGGCGGCAACTCGGCCTCATCGGCGACGACGAGAGCGGCCTCGTCGTCGCTCGACACATAGCCCAAGAGCTCTCTCGTGTCCTCCACGGCACGTCGATCAAAGATCGCGCCGAAGTCGCGCGTGGACTGGGTGACCGCCTGCTCGAGGTAATTGCCGAGTTTGCCAGGGCCAACAACCAGGACGAGACGCCGGTTCTGGATCAGCGCCTCGCGCCACCGCCACGCCGACTGCTCTCGATCCACAAAGGCCAGCCACCGGTTCGGCCGGCCACGCCTCTGTCCACATCCACGCTGCTGACCCGTAACCGTGCCGAGCCGGCATTGGGCCGCGAGATTGCGTGTGAGCTGGCCAGTGCGGACCGTGTGGACGCCATCGTCGCGTTCGTCACCGTAGGCGGCGTGCGCCTGCTGGGGGAGGTCCTGGAGGAGTTCAGTGCGCGATCCGGAGGACTTCGCTTTCGGCTGTTGACGACGGTTTTCAGTGGCACGACCGAAGTCGAGGCCCTTGATCGCTTGGCGCGCTTGCCGGGAGCGCAGGTCAAGATCTCCTACGATGTCCGCCGTACGCGGCTCCACGCGAAGGCATGGCTCTTCCACCGGGACAGCGGCCTTTCGACGGCGTACGTCGGATCCGCGAACCTGACTTCGACCGCGCTTGGTGGGGGCCAGGAGTGGATGGTCAAGGTCTGTGCTGCCGATCTGCCTCAGGTCATCGGGAAGTTCCAGGGCACCTTCGACAGCTTGTGGGAGGACGCCGAATTCGAGCCCTACGACCCCACCCACGAAGAGACCCGCGCGCGGCTGCACGCCGCCCTCGGCGCCGAACGTTCGGGCACGGCGGTGCTCACGTCCCTGGTCACGCTGCGTCCGCTGCCATTCCAGGAGGAGATCCTCGAGCGGTTGCGGGTGGAACGTGAGGTCCATGGGCGTCGCCGCAACCTCGTCGTCGCGGCCACCGGCACCGGCAAGACCGTCATAGCGGCCTGCGACTACGCGCGGGTGGCCTCCGCCGCCGGCACCCGCCCTCGCCTGCTTTTCCTCGCCCATCGCAAGGAGATCCTCCTGCAGGCGCGCGACACCTTTCGCCACGCCCTGCAGGACGGCGCCTTCGGCGAGCTGCTGGCCGATGGCGACCGCCCGGAGTCTTACGAGCACGTCTTTGCCACCATCCAGGGCGTGACGGCCGCCGGGTTGATCGACCGCCTCGGCTCTGCCCACTTCCGCCACGTAGTCGTCGACGAATGTCACCATCTCCCCGCGCCGTCGTACCAGGCCGTCGTCCTCCGCCTGCAGCCGGCACTCTTGGTCGGCCTCACGGCGACTCCCGAGCGAAGCGACGGCAAGTCTCTGCTGCCCGACTTCGACGGACACATCGCGCACGAGCTGCGTCTCTGGCAAGCGCTGGATCAGCAGCTCCTGGTTCCTTTCGAATACTTCGGCATTTCGGATGCGACAGACCTGCGCAGCGTTCGCTGGACACCTGCGGGTTATGACCAGGCTGCCCTGTCAAACCTCTATACCGGCAACGACGCTCGCGCCGGTCTCGTGCTCGCGCAGCTCGCCCGACGTGTCGCCGACGTGCGATCGCTCCGCGCCCTTGGCTTCTGCGTGAGTGTGGAGCACGCGAAGTTCATGGCCGCGCAATTTTCGGCGGCTGGCGTTCCGGCGGCAGCCGTGCACGGCGAGTCAACCCCGGACGAGCGGACGCGGGCCGCCACCCGGCTGCGTGAGCGCGAAGTGAACGCGCTCTTCACGTGTGACCTCTACAACGAGGGTGTCGACTTGCCATTCGTCGACGCTCTCTTGCTGCTCCGGCCCACGCAGAGCGCGACGCTGTTCTTGCAGCAGCTCGGCCGTGGCCTCCGCCACCACGAGCGCAAGCCGTCATGCCTGGTGCTCGACTTCATCGGCCAACAGCATGAGCGATTCCGCTTCGACGCTCTGCTGAGCGCAATGACAGGAGTTCCGCGCGCCGGACTCGGCCGGGCCGTCGCCGATGGATTCCCTTTCCTTCCGAGTGGCTGCGCCGTGCAGCTCGATCGGGTAGCCCGCGACGAGATTCTACGTTCGCTCCGGCGAACGATCGCGAGCGCACGCACCATGGTTCCCGAACTGCGGGAGCTCGCGGCCGCACGGGAGAGCGCCCTCTCCATGCGCGATTACCTCGCGGAGACTGGCCGCGAGCTCGAGGACATCTACGAAGCAGGCGGCTGGACCACGCTGAAGCGCCGGGCGCGGTTGGCTGATGGCGACGACGCCGAGACCGAGGATTTGAGCCGCCGCCTGGGCTGGCTGCTCCACATCGATGAGCCTGCGCGCCTGGAAGCGTACCGGAAGGCGATTTGCCGGCCGACCAGCAACCCCGAGCCGCCGCCGCCCCTGTCGCTGGCAGATCGGCGACGGATGGAGATGCTCGACGCGCAGCTCTGGCAGCGCGGTGAAGTCCGACCCGCCGAGCAAACCGTGGAGGCGTTGACCGAGCGACCCGCGATCGTCGAGGAGCTCGGCGAGCTTGGGCAGATGCTCGAAGAGCGAATCGCCGTCGCGAGCGAGACCTGCCCTGTGCCGGAATGGCCGCTGGCCTTGCACCACCACTACACGCGCCGGGAGATAGTCGCAGCGGTCGGTTTCATCGCGGAGGGAGAGAAGAAGAAGAGCCTTCAGGGCGGCATTCTCACGCTCAAGCAGCGCAGGTGCGAGTTGCTGTTCGTGACCCTCGACAAATCGGGCGCCGCGTTCTCTCCCTCCACGCGCTACCGCGACTACGCTGTCAGCCGCGACCTGTTCCACTGGGAGACGCAGGGAGCGGCGAGCGTGACCCGGCCAAGCGGGCGGCGGTACGTCGAGAGCCCCGCGAACGGGATGACTTTCCACCTTTTCGTGCGGTCAGCGCCGGGCGAGGCGTTCGCGTACCTCGGACCGGTTCAATACAAGGAGCACAGCGGTGATCGGCCGATCGCGATCACGTGGAAGCTTTGGCATCCGATGCCCGCGATGTTGTTCGAGCGGTACGCGACGCTGGCCACGGGATGACGGTTCGAGCCTCGACAGCTTGTTGCACTGACCTCGACCCCGCGGCCTCCGACGTGCAGGTCGGCCCGGCGGTCACGGGGCCGGGGTGGGGTGGGGTGGCAGGACGAGCTCCCAGCGCTTCACGCGCAGGCGGACGCCCTCGTGCTCGTCCTCGGCGTCGCCGAGGCACATGAACCCGGCCTTCTCGAGGACGCGGCCGCTGGCGGGCCGGTCCACGGGGTGGTTGGCGATGATTCGCTCGATTCCGGGCACGGTGCGTGCCAGCTCGGCCAGGGCGCGGACCGCGTCGGTGGCGTGCCCGCGGCCCCAGCAGGACTGGACGACCGCGTAGCCGATCTCGACGACGCCGGGCGCGATCACGGCGCCGCCGATCTCGCCGACCACGACGTCGTCCGTGGCGCGATGGATGAAGAAGGGACCGAGCGCGCGCGTCGGGTTTGCCTGTCCGACTTGCTGGGCGACCCCGGATGAGAACTCGGTCGGGAAGTCGTCGGCGACCTGCACGTCGTCGGGGCGCCGGCCCGCGAGGACGGCGGCCGCGGCGGCGGCGCTGATGGGACGCAGGGACGATGCGCTCACGGCGTGCTGGATGTTGGCGGTTGCGGCGCGGCTGTCAAGGCAGCCGCGCCGTTCGAGGCAGAACAGATGGTTGCCAGTGACCGCTCCAGATCGCGCATCACGGCCGACGGAGGGAACGACACCTGGCGCGCGCGCGCGACCAGGTAGGGGAACGCCGCCCCGAACCGCACGGGCTGGGCGGGATCCTGGGCGTAGAACGGATCGGCCAGCGACGTCCCGAGCTCGATCCAGCGCACGCCTTCCTTCTCGTAGGCCGTCAGCAGGTCGTCGAGCGCGTCGGTGTCGGCGACGCCTGCGTGCAGCAGCAGGACGTGCCGCACCTCGCGCCCGGCCAGCAGGCGCGTCATCTCGCGCATGCGGCGCAGCTCGTCGACATGGACGCTGACGTACCGGTCGTGAAGCTGCGACAGCGCCTTCTGATCGCCACGAGCGGCGCAGCGGGCGAACGGCGGATTGAACGCCCAGTCCTCGCCGTCGATCGACACCTCGGCGATCTGGTACCCGTGCTCCCGAAGGTGGGCCCGAACGGTGTTGCGCTTCTCGAGCGTGTCGCCCTCGAACAGGTAGGGATAGCGGAACACCTTCCAGGGCAGGCCCGTCAGCCGGCCGCCCGCCTCGGTGACCAGGCGCTCGAGCAGCGGTTCGTTCCTCTCGAGGTCGGCCAGGTAATCGGGCAGCGCGACTTGCAACAGATTGACGTGCGTCCAGGTGTGGTTGCCCACGGGGTGCCCGGCCGCCACCCAGGATCGAAGAACGGCCCGCGCTCCGGCGACCTCCGGCAGGCCGAGGTCGCCGTCCGTCTTCGCCCCATTCACGAACCCGTAGACGTGCGGGACGCCATGTCGATGAAAGGCATCCAGCATGCGGCCGATCATCCGGACGCGATCTCCGTCGGGCGGCGGCGGGCCATGGACGGGCAGATCGTCGACGGTGACGGCCACCTCGACGAAAGGAGCCGGCGCGGCGCTGGATGCAGCCGCTGGCGCGGGCGGCGGCGGCGATCGGCGACAGCCCGCCAGGCTGCCCGAGCTGATCGAGATCAGCGCAGCGGCTGTGAAGACGAGGGGCCGGGTCATGGGCAGCGACACCCGTATACCTCCTGCTCGCCACGCTCGCGTGAGCCGCGTGCCAATTTGGCAGTCCGTGCCAGGCTGGCCGAAAATTCTTCGCGGCTGCCAAACTGTCGTAAGCTGGAGACGACATGAGCGCCTCCGACGCCGCCTTCGCCTCGCCGCCTTCGCCCCCTGCGCCGGGCGTCACCCCGCCGACCTTGCTTGTCGTCGACGACGAGCCCGGGATCGTGGATTCGCTGCAGAAGATCTTCGAGCGCGAGCACCTCCGCGTCCTCACCGCGACGTCGGGCGCCGAGGCGCTGGAGCTGATCCGGCGCGAGCCGGTGTCCGTCATGATCACCGACCTCATGATGGCCGGGATGTCGGGGATGGACCTGCTGAAGGCCAGCCGGAGCCTCTCGCCCGAGACGGAGACGGTCCTGATGACCGCGTACGGAACGGTCGAGAACGCCGTCGAGGCCATGAAGCAAGGCGCCTACGACTTCGTGACCAAGCCCCTCAAGCGGGCGCATCTGCTGCGCGTGGTGGGCAAGGCCCTCGAGAAGCGTTCCCTGGTCGAGGAGAACCGCGCCCTGCGCGCGCAGCTGGCCGCGCAGAAGAAGCGCACGCCCATCGGACAGTCGCTGCCCTGGCGGCGCACGATGGACATCGTGATGCAGGCGGCGCCGTCGCTGGCCACGGTGTTGCTGCTGGGCGAGTCGGGGACCGGCAAGGAGCTGCTGGCGCGCGCCATCCACGACTACTCGGCGCGCGCGCGCGGGCCGTTCGTGCCGGTCAACTGCGCGGCCTTGCCCGAGAGCATCCTGGAGGCGGAGCTGTTCGGGTACGAGAAGGGGGCGTTCACGGGCGCCGTGCAGCGGCACGACGGCCGCTTCCTGCAGGCCGTCGGCGGCACCTTGTTCCTCGACGAGATCGGCGAGATCCCGACGCACGTGCAGGTGAAGCTGCTGCGCGTGCTGCAGGAAGGGGAGGTCGAGCGGCTGGGCGGGCGCACGGTGAAGGTGGACCTGCGGCTGGTCGCGGCCACCAACCAGGACTTGAAGGCGGCGGTGCGCGAGGGGCGCTTTCGCGAGGATCTGTACTACCGCCTGAACGTGATCGCGGTGCCGATCCCGCCGCTCCGCGACCGGCGCGAGGACGTGCCGCTTCTGGCCGAGCACTTCCTGCAGCTCTACGCCGAGCGCAACGGCCGGCGCCTGGGCGGGTTCTCGAAGGCGGCGGCCGAGGCGATGGCCCGGTACGACTGGCCGGGCAACGTGCGCGAGCTGGAGAACACCGTGGAGCGCGCGGTGGTGCTGTCGCGCGGGACGGCCATCGACGTCGACGACCTTCCGCCCGAGGTGAGGAGCGGGACCAGCGCGCTCGGCGACGGCAAGTCGCTGACCTTCGCGGTGGGCACGCCGCTCGACGAGATCGAGCGAAGGGTCATCCACGCCACGCTGGCCCACACGGGGGGCGACAAGCGGGTCTGCGCGCAGCTCCTGGGGATCGCCACGCGCACGATCTACCGTCGCCTCGAGGAGCAACGCTCGAGCGAGGGCGACGAGGGCTGAGGACCACCCGGCCACGGCCAAGGGCGAAGAGCGGCGAAGAGCGGCGAAGACGGCGAAGACGGCGAAGACGGCGACAAGAGCGGCACAGCGCATGGATCTGTTCGATCGAGGCCGGGGACCGCGGCCGGGTGGGGCGGGCGACGGGCGGCCCGGCGGCCGGGGCGACGCGGGCGCTGCCGCCGACGAGACCGTTCAAGGTACGGTCGAGAAGATCGTATTCGCCGGCTCGGACGGCACGTTCACCGTCGCACGCCTGGCGATCGACGGCGCGCGCGAGCCGCTGACGATCGTCGGTGGGCTGCTGGGCGTTCCGGTGGGCGCGCGCTTGCGAGTGACCGGCCGGCGCGAAAGCAACCCGCGCTTCGGGCCGCAGCTACGCGTCGCGAGCTTCACCGAGCTGGCGCCCGCCACGCTGGAGGGGCTGCGCAAGTACCTGGGCTCGGGGCTGATCAAGGGCATCGGCCCGGAGTTCGCGGCGCGCATCGTCGAGCGGTTCGGGGTCGAGACGCTGGAGCTGCTCGACCGCGATCCCGCGCGCATCAGCGAGGTCCCCGGGATCGGCCCGGCGCGCGCGCGGGCCATCCGCGAGGCGTGGAGCGCGCAGCGCGAGGTGCGCAAGGTGATGGTCTTCCTTCAGGGCTACGGCGTCTCGCCGGCGTTCGCGGCCCGCATCTACAAGCGCTACGGCGTCGCGGCGGTGGCGCTGCTGCGCGAGAACCCGTACCGGCTGGCCTTCGACGTGTGGGGCATCGGCTTCCTGTCGGCGGACAAGCTGGCGGCGGCGCTGGGGATCGCCAAGGAGGCGCCGGCCCGCATCGAGGCCGGGGTGCGCCACGCCCTGGAGGAAGCGTCGACGAGCGGCGACGTCTTCGTGCCGCGCGAGCGCCTGGTGCGCGAGGCGGCGGCGCTGCTGGGGACGGAGGAGGCGTTGCCGCAGGCGGCGGTGGATCGGCTGGCGCAGGCGGGCGAGGTGGCGGTCGAGGCGCGGCCCGAGGCGAGCCCGCTCGACGGTGGCGAGGCGGTCTACACCACGGCATTGCACCAGGCCGAGGTGGCGCTGGCGAGCGGGCTCGCGCGGCTTCTGGGCGCGGGCGCCGGCGCCGACGGGCCGAGGACGGTGGCGATCGACGCCCCGCGTGCGATCGCCTGGTACGAGGCCGACGCTCGGATCAAGCTCGCGCGCCAGCAGGCGCTGGCCGTCGAGCGCGCGCTGACCGAGCGGGTCCTCGTCATCACGGGAGGCCCCGGCGTGGGCAAGACCACCATCGTGCGCGGCGTGGTGTCGATCCTGACGAAGAAGGGCGTGCGCGTCGCGCTGGCCGCTCCGACGGGGCGGGCCGCCAAGCGCCTGTCGGAGGCGACCGGCCAGCCCGCCGCCACGCTGCACCGAATGATGGAGTGGCGGCCGGCCGAGGGCGTGTTCGGGCGCGCGCCGTCGCGCCCCCTCGACACCGACCTGCTGGTCGTCGACGAGGCCTCGATGCTGGACGTGCGGCTGGCGGCCGATCTGGTCGGGGCGCTCGAGACCGGCACGCGCCTCATCCTGGTGGGCGACGTGGATCAGCTGCCCTCCGTCGGGCCGGGGACCGTGCTGCGCGATCTGATCGCGTCGGGCGTGGTGCCGACTGTGCGGCTGACGGAGATCTTCCGCCAGGCCAACCAGAGCCTGATCGTTCGCAACGCCCACCGGATCCACGAGGGCGAGATGCCGGAGCTGGGGCATCGCCCCGCCGGCGAAGGCGACGCGGGCGCGAGCGGAGCCCCCGAGCCGATCAGCCGCGACTTCTTCTTCCTGGAGGCGGACGAGGCCGCGCGCGCCGCCGAGATCGTGCGCGATCTGGTGGTCACGCGCCTGCCGCGGCACTACGGGTTCGCGTCGCACGACATCCAGGTCCTGTGCCCGATGCACCGGGGCGACCTCGGCGCGGGGAACATCAATCACCTGCTGCAGCAGGCGCTGACCGGCGACGGGCCCGGGCTGGGACGCGGCGGTCGCGTCTTTCGCGTCGGCGACAAGGTCATGCAGATCCGCAACAACTACGACAAGGAGGTCTGGAACGGGGACATCGGGCGGGTCGAGCGGATCGACGGCCCTGGCCGGCAGGAAGGGGGATCGCCCGCGACGTCAGGAGAGGCGCCGGCCGCGTCGAGCGGCGACGAGGGCGACACGCTGGTGGTCCGCTTCGACGATCGCGAGGTGCCTTACCCCGTCGAGGATCTCGACGAGCTGCAGCTCGCCTACGCGGCGACGGTCCACAAGTCGCAAGGCTCGGAGTACCCGGCCGTCGTGATTCCCGTGCACACGCAGCACTTCGTCATGCTGCAGAGGAACCTGCTCTACACGGCGGTGACGCGTGCACGAAAGCTGGTCGTGCTGGTCGGCACGCGCAAGGCGCTCGGCATCGCCGTCCGCAACGCCGACGTGGCGCTCCGCTGTTCGCGCCTGGGCGTGCGCCTGCGCGACGCGCTCGGGTGATGCTGCCGCGAAAGTCCGTTGGTGCCCGGCCGTGTCCAGCGGCCGGTTAATTTGTCGATTGTGCCGTGTCGGCGATGACCCCGTGACCGGGGAAATGCTTGTATGCAATCTTCTTGTTGCAGCCACTCGCTCCGTAAAGGTTCGGATCGATCACCGTGACCTCGATAGCGTCTTCAGCACAGGACAAATCGAACACGGCGCGCTCGCGAATCGAGATGAAGTGACCGCTCCCGTCCAGGACAATCACGTCGCTCTTCCCGCAACCCGTCACCAGGGACGAGTAAGCGGATTTTGACTCCTCCTGCAACTGCGATTCCGTGCAATGAAGAGATTGCGCCGCTTTTGGCCGGAAATATGAAGAACACGCGGCCATCAAGATCACGCCGGAAAGCAACCAGCCACCGGTGGCGCGCGGCAGAAGACGTCGATAGAGCATCAATCCTCCAGTCTCGTTGAGGTCGCCAACTTAGCAATGCCCAATCGGGTGGTCAAAGCGTGGGGTCGGCGCGGCCCTGCCGTCCCTCTGTTCGAGATTCAAAAGAGGAGTAGATTAGATTCGGAAACGAGGCTGGTCTCGGATGGAAATGACATGTCATTGCATGTGATCGTCGGCGCGGGACCCGTGGGAACGGCTGTGGCTAGGCTGCTCGCGGACCGGGGTGAGCGGGTTCGACTCCTCAGCCGGCGCGGGTCCGGCCCCGACCACCCGTCGATCGAGCGGGTGGCGGCCGACGCGACCCAGGCGGATCGGCTGTCTGAGCTGGCGGCGGGGGCGGTGGCGCTCTACAACTGCGCGAACCCGCTGTACCACCGCTGGCTGGCGGACTGGCCCCCCATCGCGGCCGCGCTGCTCACGGCGTCCGAGCGCAGCGGCGCCGTGCTGGCGGTGACCAGCAACCTCTATGGCTACGGACCCGTCGACGGGCCCATCACGGACGCGACGCCGCTCGCGGCGACGCACCCGAAGCTGCGGCTGCGCGCGGACATGTGGCGCGAGGCGCTGGCGCGGCACGAGGCGGGGCGGATTCGCGTCACCGAGATCCGGTCGAGCGACTACATCGAGGCGAACTCGATCCTGAGCTTCGTGCTGTCGAAGCCGATCCTCGCGGGCAAACGAGCCTTCGTCCCCGGAGCGCTGGACGTGCCTCATAGCTGGACGGCGATCGGTGACGCGGCGCGGACCCTGGTCGCGGCCGCGACGGACGCCCGGGCGTGGGGCAAGGCCTGGCTCGTGCCGACGCAGCCCCCGCTGACGGTGCGCGCCCTCGCCACGCGCTTCGCGGCCGTGGCCGGCGCGCCGCCGCCGAAGCTCTCGGTCATCCCCTACCCGGTGCTCTGGACGGTGGGGCTCTTCGTTCCGCTCGCGCGCGAGCTGCGGGCCACGCGGTACCAGTTCGTCAGGCCGTTCGTCGTCGATTCGTCGACCACGGAGAAGACCTTCGGCCTCGCGCCGACGGAGCTCGACGTCGCGCTGAAGGCCGCAGTTCCAGGGTGAGCGGCCGCCGAGCTCCTCCTACCGTGGGGACCGCGACCAACGGGCGTACGCCCGGCGCGCGTGGGCCAGTCGATCGGCCGCCGTCGGGGAGCGCCTCCGGAACCACCGCCAGGTCCAGTGCTTGCTCGCGCTCGTCGTCCGTCAGCGGAATCGTCGCGCGTCGCCGCCACTCCTCCAAGGTAAGAGGTCCTCCGCGAGAGCTTTCAGGCGGGCCCTCGTGCCATCCGTGGCCGGTTGAATCGAGCGGCTCGAGGGGCGTCCTCCTCGAACTTCAGTGTCTCGAGGGCCGATGAGAAGGGCGCGAGCGCCGGAGAGCCACGCGCCGGAAGAATCAATTTCGTCGAAGGCGGAACCCTCCACGCGGTCAGAATATCCAGAGGGCCTCTCGGTAGGCCCGGAGCCGGCGCGAGACAGAGGACGGCCGTCACTTCGATCCAACCGGCCCATGCTCTATCGTCGACGGCCGTGAAGAGGGTCTTCGGGGTTGCCTGGTTCGTTGCGGCGCTGATGGCGCCCGTGCTGGCCGCTCCGACGGTCTGGGCCAACGCGGCGGCGCGGTCGTTCGCGACGCCCGAGGCCACGAGCGGCGCGTTCTCCGCGCGGGCCACCTCGATCGAGGTCGAGCGCGAGGACCTGACCATCCGCTGCGACGACGACGACGCGCGCCCGCGCTGCCGGTTCGAGGCGACCTACCACCTGCACAATCCGACTCCGAACGTCGAGGAGGCGAATATTCACTGGCCGCGGAGACGAACGGGCGCGATCGCTTTTCGGGCGCGCTGCTGGCGGAGGCCGCGACGGCGAACCTGGCGCTCATCATCCCGGCGGCAGCGCTGGGCGTGGGCGCGGTGGTCGAACATCATGCTGGTCAGAACGCGACCGGCGCGCGCTTGCAGGCGGCGTTGTCGTGGTTGGTGGCGACGGCGGTGCTGCACGTCGATCTCTTCCCCGGGCAGGCCGAGTCGGCGCGCTGGGCGCTCCTTGGCCAGGTCTCGTTCTGAAGGCGCGGGTGATCCTTCACAGGCGACTCAGCGCGGACACCCGCATCCCGGTTATCGTGTCGGACGTGAGGTGGCGCTGGCTCCCGATCTTGATCTGCGCGGCGGGGTGCCCCTGGACGGCGCCGGCGCCGGTGGCCCGGGTCGCGCACGGGCCGGCTTTTCGCGACCGATGCGTGACGCTCGCGGCGCTGCCCGTTCGTTGCGCGTCAGAGCTGACGATCTGCTCGCGCCCCTACGCCGCCGCGATCGCGAGCGCGACCCGCATGAGCCTCGAGCTCGCTGGTTACAGCGTGGTCGACACCGAGCTCCTGAACGCGGAGGGGTGGCGGCGGACGACGACGACGATCGACCCGACCTCGAACCGCGCGCCGGCGGTGCCCCAGCACGGCCTCCGGGACGTGCCGATGGACACGGCGCAGGAGCGGATCGAGCGCGCCGGGGGGGCGAGCTGGACGGACGCGCCGCGCGACCAGCAACAGCGGATGCTGATCGCGATGGGGGTGGACGGAGTCCTGGCGACCGAGGTCGGGATGGGTCGGGCGCGCGGGATGGCCCGGCAGCGCACGCTGACGATGCGTGTGATCGTGACCCGGCTGGACGGCGCGCTGGTCTGGCGCAGCGAATGCGACGTGGAGACCGGCGATTACCACTCCGACGAGCAAGCTGTCGATCTCGCGACCCGCTGTGCGGTGGAGAGCGCGGGTTTGTGGTAGTGCGCGCCTCGCTCGGGTGGCTGGCCCTCGCGCTGGCCGGATGTGGCTCGGCGACTTTGACGCCCGCGCTCACCCGCGCCCGCTCAGGGCCCGCGGCCGACCAGCCCATTCGGCGCGTCGTCGCGATGGAGGCGACCTGCGGGTCGCTGGAGCTCCATGTCGTGCAACCGTCATCCCCCTCCGTGCGGCTGGAGGTCCTCGAATGTGGCCGCGACGCGCTGGCCGGAGCCGATCAGTCGATCCGGTCGGCGCTCGATTTCGCCGGCTACGGGGTGATCGACGCCGAGCGGGTCAACGCGGTCGCCGCGCGCCGGCGCGAGCTCGAGGAGCGCCACGGCCTCCTGTCGACCCGGACGGCGCGGACGACCGGTGTGACGTTCGCCGACGCCACACCCGCGGAGCAGGCGGACATCCTGAAGGCGCTGGGCGCGGACGGCGTGCTCACGACGCGCGTGTGGATCGGCGCCGGCACCGGTTTCAGCTCGCGGCGCAGCGTCTCGGTGCAGCTGCGGCTGGCGACCGCCGCGGACCGAACGTTGGTCTGGGCGCGGCGCTGCGAGATCGAGGTCGGGATCGAGCCCGATCAGTCGGCGATTCAACGGGCCGCCCGGTGCGCCGCCGAGGGAGGGCGCCCGCGATGAAGCGCCTGTTCCTCGTGGCGGCGGCGGCGTCGACGGTCGGCTGCAGCTTCGGCGTGGGCAGCGCGTTCGTCGGCCAGTGGCGGCCACACGATCGCGTCGACGTCGACGCCTGCCTGATGGACGAGGCGGGCCAGTGCGCGGAGCGCAAGCAGGTCACGACCCACGTCCCCGAACGGGCGTTCTGGGGCGTCCTGGTAGCGTATTTGGCCGT
>Ga0068853_100000647_pt1 | contig 23890 bp, 13 predicted proteins | sample KBSCornC32_FD_65655 | JGI IMG/M metagenome (GOLD analysis project Ga0068853, IMG submission 65655) | Corn rhizosphere microbial communities from Kellogg Biological Station, Michigan, USA - KBS Corn C3-2 | ecosystem: Host-associated > Plants > Roots > Rhizosphere > Soil ... | reverse complement strand
CGCTATCGTCGCCGCCAGAGTATAAGACGGAAAGACCTTCGCCTCGAGCAGCGGGATATTCATCGACCCCGCATAGCCGATAATGGTGTCGATCGCCAGCACCTGCGTCCCCACGTGTAAGAAGATCGCCAGTGCGCCCAGCACCAGATGCGGAAATTGCAGAAGACTGTTTTTCCCTTCCACCGCCTCTTCTGTCCCGATCTCGGGCAGAGAAGAATAGCGCACGAGACAGCCCAGCCCAAACAATACCACCCCCACGCAGACATAAGGTACGATCACCCGCCGGATCAGCTCATCGAGGGCCGCCGCACGCTCCGCCTCACCCATCGTCGGCAGACTCTTAAAAAGTATACTATCGTTGGGTCGCAGGATCACCGCCGCAAACAGCAACGGGGCCAGTATCCCCGCAGCCTTGTTACAAACCCCCATGATACTGATCCGTTGCGCCGCCCGGTCTCCTGGCCCCAGCACCGTGATATAGGGGTTGGCGGCCGTCTGTAGTATGGCCAGCCCCGCGCCTATCGCGAACAGGCCCGACAGGAATCCCGCATAAGCCCTGCCCAGCGCCGCCCCCACGAAAACAAATGCCCCCAGCGACATGATCCAGAAACCCAGCATCATTCCCTTTTTGAATCCGATCTTTCTTAACAGGTAAGCCGCCGGCAACGACACTACCAGATACGAGATATAAAAAGCAAATGCCACCAGATAGGACTGGAAATTATTCAGTTCACAAGCGATCTTAAAGTACGGGATCAAAATTGCGTTCACCCAGGTGATAAACCCGAACACAAAGAACAAAACTCCGATGATGGCGATATTCTTTGTCATTTCGCCCCCACTTTTTTCATTACTCTCCGGATCGCCACGGTCACGCTGTCCTCCACGCTATTGGCGAACGGCCCGGGAAACCCATAATAGATCATACTTTCGTCGGGCTCATACCCGCCTTCCTTCAACAGCCTGAGCGACGGGATATAACACATCACCTCGCTGGAATAACCCGCTACATAGAGATTCTCACCCGCGAACAATTTCTTTGCCTTCAGCGAATAGTCCACCACCGTCTCTCCGCTCAGCGCCAGCACACAAAGATCGGCGCCAAAACGCGCCGCCTGCACCGGGTATACGAGGTGATCCGGGGTAAAGCCCCTGTTGTATGCCGACAACATCAGCCTGGCCCTTCTCTGCAAAAATTTATCGTCCCCGACGATCTCCTTCTCGTATTCCGCCACGTCGAATGAGCGGTAGGGAAGATTCACCGTAGTATACGCCGTCCGGATCGGCGCCCGCACCAGCCGCATCGTCGCCCCTTTCAGCACCGCGTCCACAGCATCGGCCAGTTCGCGACCGTGCTTTTGAGCCAGCTCCACCGTCCCGCGCGGATCGGGATTCTGGTCCCCGCCGCATCCCATCAGGAACATACAGGTAGTGCCCGGATTCTCTTCCTCGAGCGCGGCCTGCGCAAATCCCGCATAGTCTCCGTTGATCAAAAAATTATTGTCTACCAGTGTCGTATTATGACAAGCATACCCGAACAGGATCGCCGCCGTCTTCCCATCGGGCCGCACCACCTTCACCACGGGTACGTCATGATCGACAGGGCCACCCGGCGATATCTTGTTCCGTCGATTAATAGCGAATCCCGCCAGCCCCTTCCCGGAATACAGCTTCGCCGGCGCACGGTCGGCCATCGCCATCCCGATCACCTTTACCAGATCGGCCGTCAGCTGCTGCGAATACTGCGATACCCTCCGCTGTTCGTCCAGCGTAAAGTCGAAAATGATATCGACGCAGGGCCATACCATCGGACCCGAATGCGTATGCGAAGAGTTCAGCAGCAACTGCTCCCGCCTGATCCCGTACAAACTATCCACCCGCCGCGCCACGTCCGCCGACACCTGGTGCGAAAGCCCCAGCAGATCGGTCGTCACGATCACGACCCTGTTCTTACCGTCTTCCAGTACCAGCGCCTTGGCCCAGAGATCCTGCAATACTTCGGTAGCCGGCTTCTCCCGTCCCGCGTAGCCTGAAAGCCACATCGGCAGCTCAGGTGTGATCTTCACCCTGCCCACACCCGCGACCAGCTGCGCCTGCGCGCTGAAGCCAATGACCATTAACACCCCAAAGATCCATTTCATACTTATAATTTTACCGGCGGCACCTGCACCAGGTCCGTCCGGGTCTTTCCATTCTCCGTGATCCGCGCCAGCGTATATACCGTCCCGTCCTTCGCCACCGCTATCGAATTTACATACAACGGCCGCTGCCCGTCCCCGTAAAAGATCGCGCCGTGATCCCTGTATTTGCCCGTAGCGATATCATAGGTCACCAGATGCAGATCCTCCAGACCTTTTGCCTCGCCCATCGCCGTGCTGCTCTTCCCCCTGACCCGATGCCCATCCACATACACGGGACCGCCGGTCAGATAATACAGGGTATGTCTGTCCGGACCAAGCGTGAACCCTAAATATCCATAGCTGAATTCATCAAACATCCCGCTGCGTTTCGACGGCTCCGACGTGATCCGTTCGAGCACTTTCACCCGCTGCGCCCGCGGATCGAACTGAAAAAGATATCCCGAATTCCCGTGAACCCCATAGACCGTTGCATCGCCCGGGTACCAAACGGTCTGCCGCCAGTTGTATCCCATATGCCCGGCCGAGGTCGGATCATAGAGCCCGAAATAGTCCTTTTTCATGTCCTCTTCGAGCGCCTCCAGCTGATCGGCCCCGACCCGGATCCTATAGATCGTCCCCTCAGAAGTCGTCGCATAAACCGACCCGTCACGCGGATCGATCGCCAGCGACCGGCAGAGAGTTCTGAAATTCCTGCCGGCCCCGTTCTCTCCTTCACCCGACAACAGACCGATCTCCGTCAGCTGCTTCTTCGCCAGGTCATACCGGAATACATATCCCGTCGGCCAGGTGATGCAATAGATCAATCCGCGCGCGGTATCCATATTCAGCGTGAGGATACCCTCCTTATGCGGCGCAATACCCAGATCTTCGAATTTCCCGGTCTTCAGATCATAGGACAGGATATGGCCGCCCGGGTATTCCCTGTAACCCGCCGGCGGTATCCCCATCTTCTCCATCCCATCCACCATGCTGTAATACCCTACGTGTGTCCCGAAATATAACTTCCCCTTAGATTCCACAAAATGAACGTGGCTCTTTCCCTGCGAGATCGTCTTCAATCCCTTCTCTCCGCAGGCTTCCGTCAGGTCGCCGCAGTGTTTTATCTTACCCGTCCGCGGATTAAAGGAATACATTTGTCCGCCCGTGTCGATGGACTGCGAGCTCAGCACATAGTATACATTCCCGTCACTCGCCACGTCGATGGCGTTATAGGTATCGTGTGCGATTGAAAAACCGGAATTGAATGTCTTCGCCGTCAGCGCCGGCCCCTGCGCCAAACCCATCGCCGCCGTCGCTATCGCAGCCATTGTGAAAATTAATTTCATTATTTTATTTTATCCGCGTTATCGTGAATCTTTTGGATCGCATTGACAATATCATCCATATCCGCCCTTGTCCCCAGCAGCATGGACTGATAGAACCATACCGCCTCTTCATTACAGAGCTTGTCGTTCAGGGGACAGCTATTTCTTTCGTTAAAGGCATGGATGTCCAGTTCCGCCGCCGTATACATCTTCTTATAGTTCTTGGACTGGAAGGCGTTCTGCAAATACGGCATCTTGTTCAAAGGCGCGTATCCCTCGGAACAGGGAATACCTTCTGCGTTCAGCGCTTTCAGGAATAATTCCCGCGAAAGCCCCTTAAACCCGTTCCGGTCATACCGGAATGGGAAAAGATGAAACGCAGCCTTCGTGACATTGGCCGTAAACGTATACGGGATCACGCCGGGTATCCTGCTGATCCGTTCGCGCAGATAAGCTGCATTGGCATTCCGCACCCCGGTCTCACCCGCCAGCCGCTTCAGCTGACCGATACCGATAGCCGCCTGATATTCGGTCAGCCGCAACTTATTCCCCGCTATCAGCGTCCCCGCGTTGACCTGGCCCACCACCGAACCATAGGGGTTCCCATAGTTGTGATAGGAATAGCATTTATCCATAAAAGCGTCGTCATTGCTTGTGATCGCTCCGCCCTCTCCGATGGCCAGGTTCTTCGAGTTTTGAAAACTAAAACAGCCCGCGTCTCCAAAGCTACCTACCTTGCGGCCGCCGATCTCCGCCCCATGCGCCTGACACGCATCCTCGATGACCACCAGCCCGTGTTTTTTCGCGATGGCCATGATCCTAACCATATCCGCCGGCAGGCCAAGGATATGAACCGGCACAATAGCCCTCGTCCTCGAAGTTATCTTCGCTTCGATCTTGTTCGCGTCGATCTGCCATGTCGCGGGATCCGTGTCCACAAAGACCGGCATGGCACCCGTCGCCAGCACCGCCGCCACCGTGGCGATGAAGGTATATGGAGGAACGATCACTTCGTCCCCGCCGCCGATACCCAGTTGTAACAAGGACGTGATCAGGGCGTTGGTTCCGTTGACTACCGTCAAGCACCTTTTCGTCCCGATAAAATCCCCCCACTCCTTTTCAAATCTTGTCACCAACGATGCCCTCGACCAAATTCCGCTGCGCAGGTCGTCGACCACCAACGGCTCGTCTGTCTCTCTGTTCCAAATCGGCCATGCAGGCCACTCTTTTGTCCTGACCGGGGACCCGCCCAGCACGGCAGGTCCCTGTGCTCCGGTTCCCACCTGCACCCCCGCCCTCAGCGTAGCCGGCCCGAGCATCGCACCCGCGGCTGCAAGCCCCGTAGCCCTGATAAAATCCCTGCGTCCAAAATTTTTATTTTTCATTCTTCTTTATTTAAATATTGATCCGCGCCGCGTCGTTGACAGCCTTTTCCAATATGCCCTTTAATTCTACCCTGGCTCCGCCCCTGCGCTTGCTCTCGTCCGCCGCCTCCATAAAAACGTAAACGGACAGTGTCTCCTCCTCACTGACCGGCGAAACTCCGCTCTTAAAGAATTTCGCGATCTCGCATAGCAGCGCCTCGTAACCCGAATAAGGGCCGACCCTCGCAACACCTTTCTCCCCAAACACCGTCCCGCCATACTCGTGCTCCCCAGTGCGCGTACCGCGGAAAGTCCCGACCCTTCCGTCTCCCCAAACACCCGTCACCACGTCAGTCCCCTCCGTACTTACCCGCGATACCCACGAACAGCCAACGCCCATCAGCGTTATCAGCGTCTCCACTCCATGTATCCCATACCAGAAAAAGTCCGGATGGTGCGGCTCCAGCGGGGCGGGACTGAATGCGTCTGCCCCCAGCACCTTCCCGACAGTCTTACCGGCAACGATATCCGTCATCCCATTCATATATCGCAACGAGCTCGCGGAGAATACAGGGACTTTATACTTGCGCGCCGCGGCATATACGGCCACTACCTCCGCCAGGGTGCCCGCGACGGGCTTATCCACGAACAACGGTTTCCCCGCCTTTATGACTTCCAGCGCCTGTTCGAGATGCGGCCGCCCGTCATTGGTCTCGAGCAGCACTGCATCCACCTTTTGAAGGAGTTCCGCTATCGACCCCACGATCTCCACCCCGTGTTTCTTTACCTCTTCGGTATACGCCGGCACTCTCTCCGTACTGCTCTGGATATCCTTACTTCCGCGCGGGTAGGCCGCCACGATCTTATAGCCTTCGAACGCCGGGTCCGGCATGGTCCCGTTCAGCGCCTCCGTAAAAGCCGTACTATGCGAGGTATCCAGCCCGATGATCCCCACCCGCCGACCGGACTCCGCGACCACGCCTCCTAAAGCCGCGGAGGCCGAAGCCCCCAGTACCCTCGTCGTCCCGCCCTTCTCCATCGATATATCCACAGGTGCGTTCGTCTTCCAATTCCCCCCGGTAAAATCCGGCACCACGATCGAACCGCTCCGGTTCGCCACCGACCACACGCTCAACGGCGCCACCGAACTCCACAGCGCCGCGTCATAGACGTTCTGATCCAGCGGCAGCCCGTTGCGCAAACAGTCGATGGTCCTCCAGTCCATAATGAAATCCATCCCGCCATGATCTCCGATCCCCTTTGCCAGACCACCGATCTTTTTCAGCAACGGCGGCATATATTTTTCTTCCAGTTCCCTGTACTCTTCGGGCTTCAGCCATTCGTGTCCTGTTGCATAGCGCGCCGGTTCCGGATACTTCAACCCGGCCCCCTTCGTCCCGCTGACCAGTTGTATCCTTGAATACGGCCTCGGCGAACTGACGTCGAACTGGACAAGGATCGTCTTCCCTTTCGACGTGCGGATCGTGCTCGTATTCATCGTGCCGTTGTATGTCCGGCCGGCATATGGCGCGTAAAATGCATCGCCGGCAGCCAGCTTCTTCGCGAGCGGCCCCGTGACAAAATCATTTGAAGACATCGACACCAGGTAGTCCATCCTGTCGCCGCGGTTGATGTTCAGCAGCTGACACAAAGGTCCCAGCCCGTGTGTCGGATAAAGATTCCCTACCCGTTGCGACGCTTCTTCCAGCTCCCACATCTGGTAGAAATGCTCTTTGGAGAACATCAGCTCCTGCAGGTTGTGGATATACCCTCCCTCGCAGTGCACGATCTCGCCGAAGAATCCCTGACGCGCCATACTCAGGGTCAGCAGCTCGGAAGCATCGTAACAACAGTTCTCGACCATCATACAGTGCTTTCTGGTCCGCTCTGAGGTCGAGACCAACTGCCAGGCCTCTTCGATGGTCTTTGCCGCGGGCACTTCCACGCAGACATGCTTCCCATGCTCCATGGAGAACACCGCCATCGGCGTATGCCAGGCCCAGGGCGTCAGTATATACACCAGGTCGAGATCGTCCCTTTCCGCCAGCTTCTTCCAGACCTCCGGCCCGCCCGAATACAGCGCCGGCTTATGCCCCGCCGCCGCAACCAGCTGCCTCGCCTTCTCCACCTGCTCAGGCCGCAGGTCACACAAAGCATTTATCTTTACCCCTTCGATCCGCGTCATCCGCTCGACCGCTCCAAAACCCCTGTTGCCGATCCCGATAAAACCCACACGCACCACGTCGAGCTTAGGCGTCGCATACCCGCTCATATTGAACCGCGGCCCGGTCAGCTGCCGCCTCGCCTGCTCGTGGATCCTGTCAAGGTCTTCCGCACTGCTGGCATAGGCCGGTAAAAAGTAAGCGCCGACGCCAAGCGCCGTCTTCTGTAGAAAATTTCTTCTGCTATTTCCCATATCTTAAAATATGCATTCTTCTAAAAATCTTGGTTCGTATCCGTTGTTGGCGGCCCAGCCCACCGCCGTCAGTATCCTTTCCCTAAAATCGGGCTGGTAATTGAAATAAAAAGGATAGTAGTACTGTTCGTGCACCAGCAGGTCTACGTATGGCGGCAGTCCGCCCTGCGCGTGATACGAGTCCAGGTGCGGCCGGATATCGGCAAGTCCGGTCTTGTCGATCACGATACTGCTGCGGATGAATACGATGTCCTCGCGGTTGTCTTTCCAGATAAATCTTTTCTTCATATGCCGCCGATGCTCCACGTCCAGGTAATACGAAACGGCCGGCAGCTGGTCATCCACGTTGAAATACCCCAACTGCCCCTTATATCCCAGGTCACGCAATGCCCTGGCCCCTTCTACCGTAGCTTCTCCCCAGTGCAGCGTCGTCACCGGCCCCATCAGTTCCGGACCCGCGAAACGCCTGATCTCGTTCATCACCAGCCGGCCATCGCGTTTCACCGTCTCATAGTCGGCCTGCTGATAGGGTTTGTCGGGGAATTCCCCCAGTGCATGAAAGGAAAGCCGCAGCCACGACGCCTGCGCCTTCCATTCGGCCGCAAAGGCATCGCTCAGCTGCGACAGATTGAACCCATCGGTCTCATAAAAAAGATTGATATGGATCTTCGTCCCATACACGTCGTGTACGCCCCGCAAAAAAGCGAGGTACGGGTTGTCGAAAATGCTCTTGTATACACCCTGGTGCTGGTAGATGTCCCGCAGAAACCAGATATTATCGTCTATCGACAGGCGATACCCGTTGACAAAATTGGGCAACCAGTACACGCGTACGCTTTTTTCCTCCCCCGTGGTCTCATTCCTGACAAGTATCATATTGTCATAGCCGCTCAGCACGATCCCCGCCACATACCTCCCCTCCTCCTCTATCGCCCTGACCCCTCCGATCCTGACCACGCTGCCCGCCTCCGCGTCCACGACTACCTCCACCCGCAGTCTGCCGTCATCAACGGCGCCGTCCCGGGCGTGCAGCATGTCCCCATCTATCGGAAAAACAATTTCCATAGCAATTAGAAATTTGGGTTAAAGATCTCTTCAAATGACGCCGACGCCACGAACGACGGGTCGTGTTGTATCCGGTAGTCCAGCGTTTTCAGCAGCAGCTTCTGCCAAAGTCCGTACTCCACATTCCACCGCCCCAGCATCGTATTCAGCCGGTAGGGCTGACTCTCGGAAAGCCAGGCCCCGGCATATGCATCCTTCAGCTCGCCCCCTTCATCCATCATGTCCTGTATATAACCGTGACAGATGTACCCGATATCGTAGTAGACAAAATCATTTTTCTTCTTTCCCAGCATGGCCTCGTTCCATCTGTCGCAGATCACGACCGCCCACAGGAACCGGCTCGCGGTATAGTGGATCAACTGCGCGGAGACCAGCAGGCTCCGGATAAATGAGCTGTCTGCCCGGGTCGCTTTGCCCAGCGCCAGCACCAGCTGCGCCTCGGCCTCCTCGCTCTGCCGCCGCACCGCCTTCAACTCCGCCTGATGAGCCCGCGAGTTCCCGAGGTAATAAGATGAAAAAGGGTTCGACCAGCTTTCGATGATCGTTCCGCCCGGCAGATTGGACGTATTCCTCCCCAGCACCTGCGTCAGCGTACCGATGGACGCCGCCAGAGAGTCCAGCGCCGTCTTCATTTCCCCTGCCATCCGCGGATAGACGATCCCGCAATAGCGATCCACAAAATGCCCCCTTTCGGGAGGAGTGCCCTGCCAGGCCCCGATGCAGCCGTAGGCCATAAAGGACCAGGACGGCCGGATAAAGGGCTCCACCGCGTCCGTCCATACGGAAGTAATATATCCCATCGTCCCGTGCTCCATCCCCGCCTTCAGCGTCAGGTCCATATTGTCGTAAGTATAGTTGGCCGAAGGGTAGATATGCCCCCAGCCGGATACGGCATTTTGTATAAAGAACGAACGACGCTCTTTCAATACCGGCGCCAGATAGTGGTAGATCGCACTGGTATCCGGAGAATATTCCCAGATCACCGGGATCGCCTCCTTCGGAAACCGGGACATAATATCCGGATAGTAATTGTTCATATCCGTCCACGCCAGCACTGTCTTACCGTATTTCTTCCATTCCTTTTGTACGAATTCAATGTGTTGCAGCCACAACTGCTCCGAATGGACGCTGCTGTCGGCCTCTTGCGAGATACGATTCGTCTCCCAGGTCTCATCGAAACCCACATGAACGAACGGCCCCTTGAACAACTGAGCGTATTGTCCGATCCAGTCTCTCAGTACCTTCTGCACTTTCGGGTTTCGGGGATCGAGCTCCTCCCCATATTTCCCAATCCCCATCGACGCATACTTCTCCCGTTTCAAAAGGTCGTGCAAATGCCCGTAGAAGGCGACGAACGGCACCACGTCCATTTGCCGCAGCCTGCCGTAGGCGATAATTTCCTTTACCTGCTGCTGCGTATACGCCGCCCCGATATTCAGCGATTCATATCCCTTCATCTCCATGCTCACCTCGTTGTAAAAATAGTACTGGTTGACCTTCCACCTGGACAAAAAGTCGATCTGCCTTTTGATCTCGTCTGTCGTCAACAGCGCCCCGTGCGCAAAATCCATCATCACCCCCCGATACGCAATTGCCGGCTGGTCTTCTATCTCTACTTCCGGCGACACCGGCCCGAGCTGCCGGAGGGTCTGGATGGCATAAAAAAGCCCGGTCACACCGTGCGCCATTATTTTCACACCCGAAGGCTTTACCGACAATTGATAGTATTCTTTATCGCCTTTGACACCCAACACATAACTAAAAGGCACGTCCCCAACGGCGCCTGTCAGCTGTTTCAACTGCTGTAAAGCAAATGCCTCTTCTTCGGAGGCCCCGGCAGGTACCACAACCTTCAGCCGCGACAGCGCCAGTCTCCCCTTTCCAGTCCGGATGTGCCGGGGCTCCGGCAGGAGCGCGGGTTGCGCCCCCACCGTTGCCGTCAGCATTATAAGAACTACTGCCAGACTTGCCTTCAACATTCTTTTTCTTTAAATATAACCTATAATTACTGCACATCCCACCAAAGCCTCGTCGCCGCATTGTCCGGCCCGCCGAGCAGGGTCACCGCCGCGGCCACCTGGTCGGCATTGACCAGTTTCTCCGCCTGCAGGAAAGGCATCCGTTTGATGGTCGTACCCACCGGCACGTCAGCATTGTCGCTGTGCAGCACAGGGTAGAGTTTCGGCAGGTCTGTCCTCCGGTACTCCGCCCAGCCTTCCATCCCGTCGGGCCATAGCGCCAGCCATTTCTGCTGCGCCACCTGCGCCCGCTGCATCGTCGGATCGCTGCTCCATAACACCGGGTAGTTGTTGACCGGCACCGAATTCATCCCGTCGCCGGGTGCCACCGGGGTAGCCGTATTTTTTACATAGGTGTTGATGACGGTCGCATCTGTGATACCCCACTGCGCCATGGACGTCTTAATTCCGGTCTCATACAGATTTTGTGCATTGTCTCCCATATTCCAGCCATTCAATGCTCCCTCCGAGCGGAGAAAATACGCCTCGGCGGCGTGCATCAGGTCCTGCGGAGTTGTATAGACCGCCCGCCAGTTGCCCGCAGAATACGTACACCATCGGGTACCCGTATGCGATACATTGACGGAGGAATTGGCGTCGATATTTCCCTTCTCCGCGTCGCTCAGCCCGTTGCGCAGACCATTGAAGGCGCCCGACTGCGTTGCCGGCTGCCAGAAGATCGGCATCCGCGGGTCATTGTACCCTTTCTGAATGGACGCCATCGTGGCGCTCATCCCGACGTCCTCCCATCCCGAGATGACGGACAAAGCATTCTCTTCATTATAGGTCGCATTGGTCTTCTGCATATAGGCGTCGGTAGTAATGTCGGTCATCACCCCTGCAGCTACCGCAGCCTCGGCCTGCGTTTTGGCCAGCGCGGAATTGACAGCCGATATACGCATCGCCAGCCGAAGCCGCAGGGTATTGGCGAATTTGATCCACGCCGATACCGGATCGCTTTGCTTGTTGTAGACGAGGTCGAAGGTCCCGAACGGCTTCTCGCCCTTGTGACTGTTGAGCACAGTCACCGCCGCGTCCAGACGCTTGAAGAAATCAAAATAGATCGAGTCCTGCCGGTCATACTTCGGGTAGCGCACTCCGCTGCCAGCCTGACTGTAAGGCACCGGCCCGAAATAGTCGGTTATCCGGTGAAAGGTCCAGACCCACCAGATATTGGCGACGGCATTCATCGCGGAGTTCTTGTCGGTACCGGCAATGATGGTCAGCAGCTGCGGCGCCGCGGATACATAGGCAGGGTTCCAGGCAGCAGGCAGCCAGGTCTGCTGGATGCCATACCGGTCCGTATTGAAACCGGCGATCTGACCGAAATACTGTGAATATACGTCGGCGACAGCACCCTCCCCGATCTCGAAGTTGTCGGGGCTCAGGGTCACGGACTGCTGCGCATACGCAAACATTTGTGGGTATTGAGCAGCCGTGATCGCACTTATGGCAGAAGGATTGGTGTTCATCTCCGCATATTTCTTCGTACAACTGTTGAACCCGGCGGCAAGGGCCAGCAGGGAGACACCCGCACGGATATATTGATTGATTGTCCTATTCATTGTCGACGATTTTTAGAATGAAAGTTTCAGGTTCAGACCAAGGCTTCTCGTAGTAGGCAGACTGTAATTCTCTACCCCCTGGAAATTGCTGTTGCCATAGCTGGCCTCGGGGTCGATATCCAGTTTGCGCTTTCCGATGCCGGGCAGATCGAGAATAGACTTGCCCCTGTAGAGGAACAGCAGGTTTCGCGCTACAAAGCTCAGTTTGGCCGATTTGATAAAGGCCGGCAATTTCCTGAAATCATAGCCCAGCGATACCTCGCGCAGTCTTACGCTGGTCGCGTCGAACGTAAAGAACTCGGCATTGCTGGAAGCTCCCTGGCTGACGCTCTTCCAGAAGTCTTCGGCTTTCACACCCGTGGCGTTCGCCGAACCGTCGGCATGGATGCCGGGCAACACCAGAGTCGCGTCTTCCCGGTATTTCGAGGTCACTTCGGACAGGCCGTTATACGCCAGTTCGGCGGCGGTTCCGCTCGCCAGCACCCCGCCAAATTTGCCGTCGACCAGTACGCCGAGATTCCAGCCTTTATAGGTGAATGCATTGCTGAAGCCGATGGTGTAGTTCGGATTGAAATTACCCACGCTCTGATAGTCCGTCGACCAGGCCGGCAGGCCATTGGCCCCGACAAGATGCTGACCCTTCTGCGTCGCCCATCTTGCGCCATACAGATCGCCGTAAGAACCACCCTGCGCGACCCTGGGCTGTACCGTCCTGACGAGGTCGGCAGACCCGAGATAAGTATACGCCAGACCAGGAGCCACCGAAACCACCTTGTTCTTGTTCAGCGCATAGTTCAGCGCCAGATTCCAGGCGAAGTCGCGCGTTTTCACCGGTTGCGCAGTCAGCACGATCTCCACCCCTGAGTTCTGGATATTACCCGCATTGATATACTGGCTGGAAAAGCCGGAGGAGGCCGCAGTGCTCACGGACAGCAGCTGGTTCTTCGAATTTGTCCGGTAATAAGTAAGATCGATCCCCAGTCTGTCGCTGAAGAAACGCCATTCCGTCCCCGTCTCGAAGGCCGTCGTCAACTCGGGCTGCAGACCCGGGATAGCCGCGCTCGTCTGGCTCGCGATATACCCGCCAAAGCCACCGGGAATGAACCGGTAGGTCTGGGCCAGCAGATACGGATCGGGATCGTTACCCACCCTCGTCAGCGAACCACGCACCCTCGCCAGGCTCACCCAGTCGGGCATCTTCATCATCTCGGAAAGCACAGCCGTCAGACCGATGGAGGGATAGAAGTAGCTGTAGGGTTCCGGTATCGTGCTCGACCAGTCATTTCTGGCCGTTGCGTCCAGGAACAGGAAGTCTTTATAAGAGAACTGCGCCGTACCATACACCGACTGCAGCTCGCGCTTTACCGTGGACACCGTTTCCTTCAGCGTCGACCCATAGGTCAGGTCGTACTTATTGGTAAACGCCAGCCCGTCCGCGATCGTTATCCTATGTCTCGACCCGCGGTCCAGCAGACTGCTACCGAAATTATAGGTCACTTTCAGGTCTCTGGTAATATTGTTGTTGCCATTCAGCAGCACGTCGTAGTTGCGCTCGTAGACGTAGTTGTTCTCCTCGGAATAATAGCCGCCGGGCTGACGCGCGTAGTTGGCCGTATTGTTGGCATATTTCTGCGTGTTGAACTCGTTGTAGCTGTCGCTGCTGACCCGGCCCTGGATATTCAGCCAGTCGGTGATCTTGTACTTCAGCGACACAAGGCCGAGTATCCGCGACCTGTTCTCGTCGTGGTGCGTATTGTTCACGGTCCAGTAAGGATTCATGATCACCGGATCGGGCTTGGATGACCAGAAGGTCGGCGTCTCGATGCCCGACACGTCCATGGTCTTGTAGACCTTCAGGTCGTTCTGATTCACGCTCGAGGGAATGCTGTAGACGTTCGCCGCCAGCAGACCATCGCTGCCGATACCCGGTTTGTTGTAGATATCCTGTACGATGTAGGTGATCTTGGCGTCGGCCGAGAGCCGGTCGGATATATTGACGTCAAACCGCCCGTTGAAAGTATTCCGCATCAGCCGGTTACCCGGTGCGATGCCATTGACATTGTTATTGGCATAAGACAGATAGCTCGATATCTTGTCGGATCCGGAGGTCAGGCTGATCGCATTGTTGGTGGTCACGCCCGTCCGGTAGAAGTCCTTTACATTGCTACCGGAATAAGTTTTTAGGGGCGCGCTCTGTCCGCGCCAGTCGGTGACCTGCTGCCCTGTGGCCTTCGCGCCCCAGCTGGTCAGCACATTGGTGCCGTATACGCCGCCGACGCCCTGGCTGTAAGCGGTCTGCATTTTGGGGATGCTGAACGCATTGTCTGCCTGTAGTCCCGAATTCAGACCCACCGTCATCTTTCCCGTCCGTCCTTTTTTGGTCGTGATAATGATCACGCCGTTGGCGGCCCGGCTGCCATACAGGGCCGCACCGGCCGCACCCTTCAGCACCGTCATGGACTCGATATCGTCGGGGTTGATATTGGACAGCCCGTCGCTGCCGCTCTGCCCGAAATTGGCCGATCCGGCCTCGTCCTTTACTTCCCCCGAGATCGTCTGGTTGTCGATCGCCACCCCGTCCACGACGATCAGGGCGTTGTTCGTCCCCTGGATACTTCTGTTGCCCCGCAGGACGATACGCGTGGCCCCGCCTGGACCGTTGGAGGTAGGCGTCACCGTCAGGCCGGCGACCTTCCCGGACAAGGTGTTGGCAAAACTGGCGTCCCGGATCTCGTTGACCTGGTCCCCGCCGACCTTCTGGGCCGAATAGGACAGCGATTTGGCCTGCCGCTGGATGCCCAGCGCCGTCACGATGACCTCGCTCATCCCCTTCTGGTCCTGCGCCAGCGTTATGGTAATATTGGAAGACCCGGCAGTCACCGACTGCTCTGCGGAAACATACCCAACGGAAGAAAATTGAAGAACGGCGCCGGAAGAAGGAATATTGATCGTAAACCAGCCGTCCTCATTGGTCGTAACCCCGCCCCTTTTCCCTTTTACGGATACCGACACACCGGCTAGTGGCTTCCCGGTCAGCTGGTCGACTACCCGTCCCCGGACGGTCTCTGCAGGGGCGGCTGCGAGACGCCCGATCATCCCAAAAAGGAATAACATGTAGAGAATTCTAACACGCATAAGTTGTTATGTTTTGGTTTGTTTTAAAAGCAGTTTTCTTTTATACGGACAAAGCATTCGCGTGCTCGTTATGGCGCAGGACGTCCATCTGGCCATCACCAGCAATCTGTTTGCGATCAGTCTTTTTAGAGGATAAAATTTCTTATGCTACCAAAGCTAAAAAGTTGAACGAAGATAAAAATTCGAAATTCTATTTAAAATGTATACTTTTTTAACAAAAAAAGCCGGACCCACCCGCAGATCAGTGTCGCCCCGGCTTCCTATTTCATATTTGCGTCTTATCTTCGCATAAATATACCCCATCTCACCTCTTCATGGCTGCCGAATATACATTCCTCATCAGATCAAACCTGTTCGACAGAGACCGGACACTGACAATTCACCCCGAATATTTGTCTTTCGACGACAGCGATCTTGTATCCGCCGGACCGACAACCTTCGAAAAGGCAAATATAGAAAGCTTCAGGTTCGGCGTTGCCTGGATCAAGGGATTGTATTTCCCCATTGGCCGCATATATCGCATCGGGGTTCGCGGCCATGACGGTAAGGTCATAAAGATCACGCTTCGCTCGCTGTATGGGATTCACAAAAAAAAGCTGATAACAAGATACCAGAAGATATGCAAGGCCCTCCACGACAACTATCTCAACGAGCTCGGCCTGCACTACGTCAAGCTGGTCAATGACAACCTTGCTTTCAGGCTTGCGGAAGTTACTATTACACCGGAAGGCATAGAAGACCCTAAAATTGGTATGCTTGGGTGGGATTCGGTCGGTCTGAGAGCTTATGCGACCTATTTTGCCTTACATGACAAATCAGACTCTAAGAAATATCACCTGTTTGACTATGGCTCCGACTGGAATGCCGTCTTATTGTATTCAGTATTGACCTATATTACAACTCACCAGTCCTCCTACTCGACCCCCGGCAAATAACCTGCGGCTTCAACACCAGCTTCCGCGGAGGCGCGCCACCTCTGCGCAACCCCTCAAAAAGCAGCTTAGCGGCCTCTTCGCCCATGATGACGGTCTGCTGATTGACCGTCGACAGCGACGGCGTAATATACTCGCCGAACGCCTCATTGGCAAATCCGATAATGGCAATGTCTTCCGGGATCCGGAGACCCGCTGCCTTGATCGCCTGTATCGCGCCGAGCGCAGTAAAGTCCTCGACGGCAAATACCGCGTCGGGAATGACCGGCCTTGACAACAGCTGATTCATACACTCGCGGCCGGAATCGATGCTGACCTTGCCGTATACGATCAGGTCGTCGTTGAGCGGTATATTGTGGACGTTCAGGGCCTCGACATAGCCTTTCAGCCGGAGATTGAAGATATTCACGTGCTGCTGTCCCGCAATATGCGCTACCCGGCGACAGCCCTCGTCGATAAGGTGGCTTGTAGCCTGAAAAGCGCCCGCAAAGTCGTCGACCTCCACGGAAGCCACGCCCAGCCGGTCGTCGGTCCGGTCGAAAAGGACAAGCGGGATTCCCCTGTTGCGGATCTCGGAGTAGTGGTCCAGATTGATCGTCTCCTTGCTGATGGACGCCAGGACGCCGTCCACACGCGACTGCAGAAAGGTCTGGACGCCCTTCTTCTCGTGCTCGTAGAGTTCGTTCGACTGGTAGATAAGAACGGTATAATTATTCTCGGCCGCCACCTTCTCGATGCCGTGAACGACGGAGCCGAAGAAATTGATCTCCGCGGAAGGGATGATCACCCCGATAATGCTGGACCTGCCCAGCCGCAGCGAGGACGCGATCTTATTGTGCTTGTAATTCAGACGGGTCGCAGTCTCCCGCACCGCCTTCTTGGTAGACTCGCGTATACCGGGGTGATCATTCAACGCGCGTGAAACTGTTGCCGCAGTAATATTCAGCTCCCGCGCGATGTCGAGAATAGTTACCTTGGTGATATGGCCGCTCATGGGTTAGTTCACCCCATTTAACTTTTTTATCAGGTTCACTTCATCCTGCCGGTAAGGAGTGCCATCCTTGTGGAAGATGTCATGGAACCATTCGACAGGCTGGCTTCCGTCTGACAACGGCGTGTCCCAGGCATAGATGGTATTCGTCTTTCCGTCCACAAATCCCCAGTTGATAGCCGCGACATTCTCTTTTTTCAGCATGGGCAGTATTGTCGAAAAACGACTGTTCCGCGTACGGGCCATATATTCCGTACAGATCAGCGGCTTGCCGTTTGCCTTCAGCAGCTCGACCACCCTGCGGTGCATCGGCAGCTCTTCATAGTCATGATAGGTGATCACGTCCGAATTGTTCAGCTGAAATGCATTCAGCTTCTCCAATTGCCAGTCCCAAAGCCCCGCGCTCACGGGCTGGTCAGGGTTCACCGCCCTCGCCCACTCAAAAACTTTTGACAGCAGCGCCAAAGACGAATCCTTCTTTCCGCTGTTGCCGGGCTCGTTATACAGATCCCACAACAGTATCCGCCGGTCGTGTGCAAAAGTCGTAAGCACGTCCTTCACGTATTTTTCCAGCCCTGGAAAATTCGCCGGGTCAGTAGACGCGGGCTGGCCGGGGTCCTGCATCCAGCCGGAGTTGTGCACGCCTGTCTTTGGCGTCGGCTGCACACCCACTTTGGGTTCCTTGTTCCAGCAGTCGTCGAAGAATACGAACAGGGGCTGGATATGGTGCTTGTCGGCGATGGACAGGAACTTATCCATGCGCTTCTTGAAGCCATCCGGGTCCTGCTTCCACGCCAGGGAATGCAGGAACACGCGCATGGTATTGAATCCGATGCTTTCTGCCCAGCCCAGCTCTTTGTCGATGGTCGCCGGATCAAAGGTCCCGGCCTGCCACATCTCCAGCTGGTTGATCGCATTGGCCGGGATATAGTTCGCGCCCGTCAGCCATTTGTGCTGACTGTACCACGCATTGGCCTTCTCTGCCGACCAGACCTTGCTCTGACCGATCGCTTTCCCTATTGTCAGCGTCAATACTGCGACGCCCAGAAGAATAACTTTTCTTGCATGAAGCATATACTATCTTTTTAACTTTTCTTCCAAAACTTTTATGAAATATCCTCCAACCACGCTGCGCGCCTGGAAGCCGACCTGTCTGCCGTCCTCCGTCTCGTGCCAGTCACTGAGGGGCACGCGGGTCGGCGTCTCGCTGGCATAGGTATACACCGGGTCGGCAATCGCCGCAAAGTCCTGCCGGTTGCCCGCCAGGGTGGCAGTCCACATGATCCAGTCCGACTTGGTGTAGCCTTTGCGGCTGTCCAGCGGCAGACCGTACTTGTTTTGCTTCGTCAGGTAGTATGCGATCTCCTTGTTATATACCTCCTGTGGAAACAGCCCGAGTCCGAGGACCTTGTCCCATACCATATTGTATTTCTGACTCCAGGTGCCCTTTCCGCCAAAAGTCAGCGAAAAGTGGTCCCCGTCAGCGGCCATACCCATCCATTTGATGGCCATATCCTTTGCCAGCGCGTGATACTTCTCCGCCGTATCTTTTTCTCCCAGCTGTGCCGCCAGCTGCGCGTAGCCGCCCAGTGCGACGATGGCTTTTACAGAAAGATTCGCGTTCCGCGCCAGATGCCCGGCAAAATCGTCCGTACACAGCTGGTTCGCCGGGTCAAAGCCATTCTTAGCCAGGTATCCGGCCCAGATGCTCAGCGTCTTCCAGTGCTTTTTGGCGTAGTCCGCATTGCCTTCCACCTTCCCGATGGCGGCCATGAGGATGATCATATTGCCGGACTCCTCTACTGGCATGTCTTCGCCGTAGGTCTGGCCGTTGGCCAGGGGATAGGTGCCCAGATCGTGCGCCGAATAGGGTTTGGTCCATTTTCCGCTCTCGCTGAAATAGAAGATGCCGTTCATCATCCCCTTCAGCAGGTCCGGGTTATAAGCAAGAAACAAGGGTGCAGATGGATAGGTAATGTCGACCGTATTGATCGAACCGTTGCTGAAATTCTCCTTGGAAAGAAAAAGTATCTCCCCCTCCGGGCTCTTCAGCAGTTTGTGCGCCGCCATGCTCTGACGATAGGCGAGTTCGCAAAGCTGCGCGTATTTCGCGTCTCCCGCCCTCACCGCGTCCGAATGGACCCGTTCGTTGAAAGCCGCGCACTTCTTCATCACTTCCGCATAGGTGGACGAAGCGGCCGACAACTCTTTCTCGATGCTGGCCCCGGGTTTATCCCTCCACCACGCGCGCAGGTCCTGGTGAAAATATTGTATGGCGTAGATATCGTCATAACCGACAAGGAATACCTGCTCCTTCGGCGAAGACCCGACCGAACCGAGGCTGGCTACGGTATTCAGCCAGAGATGCTTTCCCTCCATCCCGGCGCCGGAGCCCGTGCCGCCAAAAAGACTGGAAGGCGTCACGGCCGTCGATACCGACTGAACGATATTCTTACCCGCCGCTGCGACATACATATATCCCCAGTCGATCCGCAGGTCATCGCCTTTCTTTTTGAGCACCGGCTGCGCGACGCTGCCGGCTTTCAGGATAGAGAGCCCTTCGGCCGAATACTTGTCCGCCTTCACAGGCTGAGCCGAAGTATTGACCGCGATATCGGTGGACGCCCCGAAATAGACAGACACGGTATGCGACTTGCCGTCATTGGATTTGACGTTTGCCGCTACGTACGAAACGGGCCTTGACAGCTGATCCAGATCGTTCGGCAGCAGCGGAGAGGTGAAGGTCAGTGCCAGGTCGACCTTTCCGCAGGCGAAGGTATATTTTGTCTGCGTGGCCCCGACGACCACGCTTTTCTGATCAGCTTCGGTCACCGCGGCCGCTGTGGGCATAACCGCCTTTTCTACCAGTCCAAAATCCAGCCAGGCGCCGCCGGCCGTATTGGCGACGTGGACCGCCAGCACGTTGCTACCGGTCTTTACAGAACCCTTGTCCATTGGGATATAGACGTATTTACCGGTCCAGCCTTTGCGCTGGTAGATGAGTGTCCCGTTGAGGTATACCTCTACATTGTCGTCGTGCTGCAGTTTCAGGAACAAAGGCTGCGACCTGCCTCCTGCGATGGTGAACGTCCTGCGTGCCCAGAGGTCTTTCGACTTCCATACCGTTCCCGCCGAACTTTCATTGTCGCTGAAAGGCGCCTTGCCCCTCTTCCAGTCCCCGTCGTTAAAGGTCAGCTCATTCCAGCCCGTTGCAGGCGCCGACTCCGTGTATGCCATCTCATAAACCTTCTCATCCGCGGCGGGTAATACCGTCCGGTAGCCCGCGTCTTCCGCGCCTAAAAAACGGTAAAAAAGCCCGTCCACCTTCACGATACCCAGCAACGGCTGATCCGTTCCGGTCCAGTGCTTCGTGGGCGACGCCGTGAGGCGATCGGTGGTCGACCAGATGCTGAAATAGGGATCGTGCGTGATGAGAGGATATGCCGGGGCGCGGAAATCCTGGGCCGCCGCCGCGACGGACAAGCCGAACAGGGCCGCCAGAATACTTGTTTTTTTCATCCGAAAAATTTGTTTTTAGTTATTCTCAATTCTATTGACAGTATGTGTATTATTTTGGGGGAACCGGTAGCGGTACATTATCTTTTACCGGATCGCCAAAGACCGGCTCGCCGGCAGCATTCCAGGTGAATTTCTGCGCCCTTGGCGCCCGCGTATTCCCGCAACCCTGACCGGGCTTGCTGTTCGCGTGATACAGTATCCAGTTCTCTTTCCCGTCCGGCGAAAGAAAAAATGAATTGTGCCCCGTCGCATAGACCCCGTTGGCCGGCGACTGCCGGAATACGGCGCTGTCCGACTTCTTCCATGACGCGGGGTCCAGAATATCTCCTTTGCCCGTATAACGCAGCATCCCCAGCGCATAGTTGTCCGTCCAGCAGGCGCTGGCGGAATAGATCACAAACAGGTCGTCGCCGTGCACAAGCCCCTGCGGCCCCTCGTTGACATTGATGTGGGGAGGATCGTTCTTCGGATTCTTTATGTCCCCGATCTTCTCCCACCCGTATTCCGGGCTTCCGATCTTCACCCGCGCGCTTTCGATGGTCAGCGGGTCTTTCATCCCCGCAATATAAATATCCTGCTCGCCATTCTCGTCGCCTTCCCATCCCGACCATACCATGTACAGCCGGCCTTTATACCGGAAGACGTCCCCGTCTATCGCCCACTTGTCCGTCGCATCCGTTATCTTACCCTTAAATACCCACTCTCCAGCCATCGGATCAGGAGAAGCATTTTCCAGAACATACAGCCGGTGCCCCTTGTTATTCCCGCCATCCGCGGCATAATAGGCATACCATTTCCCGTCGAGGAACATGATCTCCGGCGCCCAGAGATCGCGCGACCACTCCGTACCTGCCGGGGGCGTATAGATGGTCTTGTGTTCGGCATGCCGCAGGTCCGTAATATCTTTAGTCTTCCAGAGATCCAGCCGGTTTCCCATCGTATGCGTATAGTAGTAGTATCCGTCCTTATAACAGCTGTACGGATCGGGGCCGGAAGGAAGCAACGGGTTCGTATAGGTGCTTACCGCACCGACCACCGGGAACGACGATATCCGAAGCCTTGCGCCGCCCATCGGCACCAGCGTGAGCTCTTTCAGCGGCTCATCCGTAGCGACCGGGCTCTGGGGCACTAACCCGCAAAGTCCGTACTGGTCTATCGTCCACGAATCGATCTCCCGCCCCTTCGCCTCAACAACGATAGGCGCGGCGGCATTCGTAAAAGGATTATTATCGGAAGGCCAGGCCAGCTTCTTCACCGTAAACGACTTCGAAACATCCCCGGAAGGATCCAGTACTAAACCATAATTCCAGTCCGAAGCGGGCAAGATCTCGGTCGCCGGCCATTTTGTGGCATCGGCCGACGCCTGCCACCCCGCGTCTCCCTGCGCCGTGGCCCGGCTGTCCTTCTGCTGGTATTTCTCGTCTATCTTCAGGCTGAAAGCCAGCGGCCCATAGTTCACGCTGACGCTATTTCTGTTCCGGGTCCATGTAGTCAGCCTCAGCTGCATTGGCAGCACCAGTCTGACCCTGTCGCCATTCTTCCAGGCTCTCTGCAGCCGCAGATAAGCCCCGTCGGCAGCGGGCTGCACCGGTTGACCGTTGACCTCTACCCGTGCACCGGTACACCATGCCGGTAGACGCAGATAAAGCGGGAAGTTCACCGCGCGCCCCTTCGTCTTCACCGTAAACTCAATATTCTCGTCAAAAGGATAGTGCGTATTTTCTTCAACAGACACTGTCTGTCCCGCGGCGACTTTCGCCGTCACCACCCCCTCCACATACAGCTGTGCGGCAAGTCCGTCGTCCGGCGTCGCCATCCAGGCATTCTCCGCATAATATACCCATCCGGCCGCATGGTTGTGCTGACAGCAACGGCTGCTGAAAGGGTTCATCATCAGAAAAGGTCCTTCGTTGGCAATACCTGGCGCGTGGTTCCGGCTGTCGCTCACGACCATATTGGGCGCCGTTAGATACCGCAGACTCCTGTAATCCGGCATGAACGCAGCGGGAAAAGTATTGAAAGCCACGTCCTCGCAGTTCTCCGCCCATTTCGCGTCTCCGGTCATCTGCAGCAACAGCTGATCCGACGTCATCTGCTCGACCATCCCACAGGTCTCTACCGCCTGGCGCGGGTCGTCATAACCCTTCCGCGCATTCTCGTCCGCTCCGAACATACCGCCGGGTACCTGTCCATAGAGACTCCTGATCAGCGCAAAATCATTATACGTTGCGTCCAGGTCGCTCTTGTTATGACTTTGTAAATAATAGGTCGCGGGCTCCCTGAAACACTGTGCGACGTTGACGTTATGCCAGTTGGGCAAATTATTTTGCTGACGCCAGTCTGCCGTATTCTTATCGATCTTCGTGGCGAGGTCCAGCAGCCAGGCCTCTCCGGTACGGTTGTACAGCCAGTAGACGCTGAGCATATTGTCCCCTCCCCTGCTCTTCTCCCAGTAGTCTTCGAGGAAATGTTCGTCCGGTATCGACAGCTCCCATTTGAAATATCGGCTCATGAACTTCAGCACGCGCGGGTCATGGGAATATTCATAATAGGACTGCAGACACCATAGCATCGGCATATTCGTCCACAGGTCTCTGTTACCCTTTCGCTCCACCGCCGGGCCAAAATCCCCGTCCGCCCGCTGATTCTTCAGTACGGTATTGATCCAGAACAGCGACTCGCGGATCATCGCCGAATCCCGGAGCATATAGCCGATGTTCGCATAGCCTTTCAGCCAGTAGGGCAACTCCTCCCAGCCATACTTCCCTTTGCCGTCCTTCGACAGCCAGGCATTGTCCTTCTTCGCCAGCCAGATGCTGATCTCGCCCAGATGCCCGGTAAGTCCTGCGCGCTGCAGCTCCAGCTGCTTACGCAACCATCCGCCCGGCCTGAACGCCGTGACGGGCAGCTTGATAAACTTACCTTCCAGCAGCGGCGCCCGGTTCTTTACCTGCGCCCGCGAGGTCGCCAAAAAACAAAAAGACAAAATAAGGACGCCGAATTTTTTCACACGGTTGTTTTTAATAAAAAGGGGCGGGGAATCCCGCCCCACTATCAAATATACCAAAACGAACTGCCTGTGTCGTACAAAAATACTGCTAAAAAGATATCTTCTGCAATGGCGAGAAGATCATGTCCTCCAGCCCCGCAATCTTCAGGCCGATACGCGCATAAACATAATTCTGTGTCGGCGTGATCGAAGGCACGGCTACATTTAGCGAGATATTATTCATATCCGTTATATCGGCGGCTGCCAGGTCTTTTTTGGCGATATTGTCGCCGCCCGATACGAACTGGTCCTTGTTGATATAGAGGCTCACCCTCTCCACATTCTTCGCATTGGCGTCGGTGATGATCTGTTCCAGTTTGCAGGTCGCTTTTGCCGTACCACCGCTGACCGTAATACTCGCATTCCGGATCATGTAGTAGGGCGTTACCTG
>Ga0068853_100000646_pt1 | contig 23892 bp, 15 predicted proteins | sample KBSCornC32_FD_65655 | JGI IMG/M metagenome (GOLD analysis project Ga0068853, IMG submission 65655) | Corn rhizosphere microbial communities from Kellogg Biological Station, Michigan, USA - KBS Corn C3-2 | ecosystem: Host-associated > Plants > Roots > Rhizosphere > Soil ... | reverse complement strand
CAAGTATCAGGATCTCCCCGTCCGTCAGCGCCTGCCTGTTCTGCAGCGCAGGTTCGATCTCCTCTTCTCTTGTACCCCCCTCTTTTATTGCATAAATAGCGCGCTTCCTGTCGGATATTTGCCTGTCAGTGATTTTCCCTTCCCGTACTTTATAACAATCCGGCGACACCAGCCCGGCGACCAGCGCTTCTCCAAGACCAAAACTGGCATCGATCGACAGGACCTTCCGGTTGCCGGTGATTGGATCAGCCGTAAATAAAACACCTGAAACTTCCGGGAAAACCATCTTCTGAACGATCACAGACAGGTAGACATTACGATGGCCGAAGCCATTTTGAATGCGATACGCTACTGCCCTATCCGTAAACAGCGACGCCCAGCATCTTCTGATACGCTTTAGGATGGCCTCCCTTCCGATGATGTTCAGAAAGCTATCCTGCTGTCCGGCAAAAGAGGCCGTAGGCAGGTCTTCAACTGTAGCGCTGGACCGCACGGCATAAGCATCGCCCTCACCAAACCTGGATAGACAGCCAGTAATCTCTTCTTCTATATCCTTCGGAATAGATAACCCTTCAATGAGCGCACGTATTTTGGCACTCACCTGGCCGATCCCCTGCCTATCCTCTGCTCCGAAACCCGCCAATTCGTCCAGCAAGCCGTCAAACTCCTGACAATTCGCAATCACTTTCCTGTAAGCCCCGGTAGTGACGCAAAAACCCTCCGGCACCCGAATCCCCCCGATCCTGGACAACTCACCAAGATTAGCCCCCTTGCCTCCGACATCCACAAAACCCGAGCTGTCAGTCTCCTGAATAGAAAGCACAAATCTGTTCATATTTTTTCTCTTTTTTATCGATAAGAAAGTTTACAGATACCCATCTACGTTATACGAAAAGCAACGGAAATATCCAAAAATAGGGATTTCATTCTTTCATAATTAATTGATTTACAAATAAAAATATCGTCAAACCAAACATTCGGCTTTTTTGTTATCCAATTATCACCTCGCCGTTGGGAAGGCAGTACCTACCGATCAAAAACTTCACGCACTCCGATACAACGATAAGCTCGTATTCACGATCAATGCCGGTACTAAACAGCCTATAATGAAACATATCCTGTACATGACCCTGGTCACTGCCACAGCCCTGATCACAGCGCCGGCTTGCCGGAAAGGCCATTCCGGCGGCGACCAACCGCCACCACCGCCGCCGCCCGAAAAGACGGCAGCCGTCAGCACATTTGCCGGCGACGGAACAGACGCTTACCTGAATGGTCCATTACTAACCGCCAGATTCCACACACCCATCGATATCGCCATCTCCGCCGGCGGAACCCTCTACGTGGCGGACTACAACGGCCGTCGCATCCGGAAGATTTCGGGGGGACAGGTCTCCCTGCTGGCCGGCGACGGCAACTTTGGCACCAAAAATGGAGCCGGCGACACGGCCCAGTTTGTAGATCCATACCGCATCGAGGTAGACCCCGGTGACAACGTATATGTCACGGATCAGGCCGACGCACGTGTCCGCCGCATAACTCCAAATGGAACAGTATCCACCTATGCCGGCACAGGGATACAAGGATTTAACAACGGAGACGTATCCGTCGCCCAGTTCAGCGCCGGAATGAGCGGCATCGCCATAGGTGCTCACGGAGACATCTATATCGACGACACGAACAATGGCCGCATACGGAAGATCAGTGCTGGCGGACAGGTTAGCACCTATGCCGGCAGGGATAAAAAAGGTTTTGTGGACGGCGATACCTCCGTAGCCGAATTTCTGAATCCCAACGGGATACTTTTCGACAAACAGGGGAATATGTTTGTAGCAGACAACGGGAATTACTGCATTCGCAAAATCACTCCCGCAGGCATAGTATCCCGGTTCTGCGGCGCAGGCACGCACGGCATGGCTGACGGCGACGCAGGTACAGCCCAATTCCATTATATCTATGACATGGTGATAGACAAGGACGGCAACATATTCCTGACTGACGGAGACCGCGTCCGGAAGGCAGACCCATCCGGTAAGTTATCCACCATTGCAGGCAGCAGCACGGGATATGCAGACGGAGACGGGGCGGCGGCCCGGTTCAACTACCCCGCCGGACTGGCGATAGACGCCGAGGGGAACCTCTACGTGGCGGACGCGATGAACAACAGAATAAGAAAGATCAGCTTCAAATAAGCCGCGCCTCCGCAGGAAGAAAATACGCCTTTCCTGCCCGCGAAAGGCGCGGCCCAGGAAACTATGAACAAAAAAAGAGGCCGCCCAAAAAGGGCAGCCTCACATATCTTAGAACCAAACAACTACAATACCAGCAACTTCGTCGTCGCTATCGAGCTGGCAGTAATCACCTTTACAGTGTAGATACCGCGCAAACCGCCCAGGCCAACAGTATTGACCGGGCTGCCCGGCAGACCACTCTGTTGCTTGACCACATTCCCGCTGGAATTCAGGATCTGAATAATATAGGGACCGTCCGCATGCGCCACGATTAGTGCAGTGAATCCGATAGCCGGATTTGGAACCGCGGTTACCGTAAGCGGCGGCGCAAAGGTCAGGCTGACGGTATTGGACAGCGTAGAATTGCCCAGCGCTACTATCTCCCTGAGGCGGTAATAATTGGTACCGGCCAGCGGCAGGGGATCGGTAAAGCTGTAATCGGTACTGGGGTCAGTGCTGTTGCTGCTCTTTGCCTGAACCAGACCGATCGGCAGGAACAGACGACCGTCAAGGCTCTTCTGCACTTCGAATACCCTGGCATTATTTTCCGGCGTGGTCGTCCATTTCAGCAGGCCCGTATTTCCTTGCCTGACCGCGGTGAAGGTCAGCGGCGGCAGGATCGCTCCGGTATCGGGCTGTGTGTACGAGAACTGCGTAAATACAGGGTAGTGGTCGGTCGTCGTATTGCCATAGTTGGTGACCAGTGTCGCGACATCCGAACGCACCGTGGCCGAATTGGGCAGATAGTACCTGCTCATGGTATCGGTGATAATGACATTGTCGATCACACTGGTAAAATTGACATCGCTGTGCTGACCTGTGGGGCTCAGCGGCTTAGTCGGGAAGGCATACAGGGCCGAGTCGTCGATGGTGAACGAGCTCCACGAACTTACCGGCGGGTTGACACCTGCAGTGATAGTCGTATTCAGATCGTCATTGAAATCACCGAGGATCACCACGTTCTCGTTCGGGTACTGCGCCTTCAGCAGCGAATCCAGCGCATGGGCCCCATCCGCACGACGGGCATAGGCCGTCAGCACGGGAGAGGTATTGGCCTTCGCGTGAACATTGACAAAATGGATTATTTTGGTGTTCGTTCCGCCATGGTTGTCGCTCAGGGTAACGTTAGCCGTTAGCATATAAGGGAATCTGCCGCTCGCCCAGTCATTATAATACAGGGTGGACGGATCCAGCGGATTGCTCGTCCCAAGGGTCAGGAGGGAGTCGGTACGTACAACCGAGATCTTCGCGGTATTGTAAACGAACGCCAGCTTCTGCACGGTGTTCATCGGATCGGGACCACCGGAGATCGTCGGGTTGGAGAACGACCCGTATTGTCCGACCACCACAGCATAACCCGGCATAGTGGCTACGATGGAATCCAGTGCCTGCTCGTCACATACCTCTTCGAGAGCATACAGGTCGGCGTGCAGGCTGGGCAGGACAATGCCTACATTCTTCTTCTGCAGGCCCTTGTCGGTCGGTCCGAGAGTCGGATCCGGCGTTCCGAACCAGTTGAGATTCCAGTCGATGACACTGAGGGTAGAAGCCGGATCGATGCTATTCCCTTTTACGTTGACGACCGCCGTCGAGTCGGAGATAGAGACGATGACTGAATCGATAAATTGGCGGTTGCCGGCGGCAGGCTTAAAGCGGATAAACACCGGCTCCGCCTTGTTGTTGGCCGCGGCAGCAGTGAACGCGACGGAGTCGCTGAAATTTACGCTGTCCGCCGAGACCAGGAAACTACCGGAAGAAGTAATAGAGATACTCGAAGTGAGGTCATTCCCAGTGACGAGCAGCTTCTGAACAGACGAACTGTTTGCAGCAGTGAAACCAAATTCGAAATTGCCCGTGCTCAGCGTGAGACTGGGCGGCGGGGGAACCGGCGAGTTGATCAGACTGATATCGTCTACCGTCCAGCGCGAGCCATCCTGTGTAGAAGACGCATAGACAAAGGCGATATAAACGCCGGTATCCTTAAACGTCGAAAGGTTGATGCCGGACGACAGCGTCCAGACATCCGAAGCCTGACTGGGGAATTTTCCGTTGAGATCGGTCCAGTGCGCAAGAGTGGGGTCGCCGGAGCCCGAATAGTCGGAAGATACCTTCAGCGTCAGCGGCTCGCCCGCAAAGGCGTTGCGGCTCCAGAAGCTCAGCAGCGGAAAATTAGTCGTGCTAAGATCGAACCGGGGCGTGATCAGCCAGTCCTGATTGGCATGGTTCGCACCCGCCGCAAAACCGTTGATCTCGACAGCATGCCCAAATGCCGTAGTACCCGCGGGGTTACTGCTATCCCTGCCAAAAGTCGTACAATCCCAGACCTGGGGGCCGGTCACGCTAAAGGCAGTGAACCCGTTAGGCAACTGACCGCTGCCGAGACAGCTGTCAAAACTCGTCGCGTAGGGCAGCGCCTGAGCAATAGTGTTATTAAAAGTGCTGAAGGTCCAGGCCTGATTGGTCGTTAACCCGGCAAAACCATTTCCGAACTGATCCACGAATGTGCCGGCAGCTATGCGAACCGAATAGGCGTTGCCGCCCGCCAGCGTTAGATGGAAAACGACGGAGTCATTGCTGACCGCAATACGGGGATCGCCAACGGGAATAGGCGTTCCGTCCACCCCGTTCGTTACAAGGATGATATTCCCGCTGCTTTTGGTGACGGGCTTCGTGAACACAAGCACAGGGATCGTGCTGGAAGGGATATTGCTCGAATTATTGGCGGGCACGAGAGTCTGCACCATCGGCGGCGCCGTGGTAAAGCTGCTGTTCCGGGGATTGGGAACGCCAGCCACGAAATCGGTAGAATTGTTATTGGCGTCCTGACCATCCCGTGTACGCAGGTCCGACGTGGAATTGGTCAGCACCGGGGCAGGTGCAGCCTCAAAGCCGGTGGCGGTAGGACCATAACCGACGATGTCGATGACGGCCGCCCCGCCGGGATTGGCGCCGGTCTGGGCCGCGGTGGAATTGCTCAGAAGAACCTTACCGGTAGTAGCGCTCATGGCAATGCCCCCCGTAACATCGGGCGTGGGCAGCGCCCCGGTAGCGCTGGATCCCTGGGATTCCGCGACAAGGAAATATCCGTGCGGAGGAACAATACCCGCCAGAGGGGTTACCTGCCACGAACTGCCTGTAGCAGATGCATATTGAACAGACCAGCCGGAGAGGTTGACCGCCGTATCGGCATCATTGAAGAGTTCGATAAAATCGTTGGCGAAAACAGAACCGGTATTACCGCCGCCGCCATATACCTGGTTGACGACTACCCTGGCTGCCGGCGCAGTGACCGAGCCGGATAGAGATACGACCTGGCTATCCGCCCCCGCGCTGCGGAATATAATTTTACCATTGACAGCTCCCGACGGCGCACCGGCGGCAAGCCTGACGAGAAGCGCTGTATCCGCTACCACCCCGCCCTGCTGGGCAAAACTCAGGGAAGTAAAGAAATTATTGCCGTCCCGCGAGATCTCAAATCCAGCGGAAGAAATAGCAGTAATGCCGGCAGTAAGATTCGCGCCGCCTACAGTGACGTTCTGGGTACCCGACGCAGTTCCGGCCACGGCGGCAAAAGATGGCAGCGAAGACGGGCTCGCCGTGATCGCCGGCAGGGGTATGCTCCCTGAGGTAGCAGCCGTGACGCTGAGATCGTCGACACGCCAGTTGGCAGTGCTCTTCGACGCATTGCCCGCGCCGTTATAGGCATAGAGCCGGAACGTTATAGCCTGCCCCTGGACCCCGGCGACAGACAGCGCGTTACTCATAAGCGCCCAGGCGCTGTTATTGGCCAGTACGCCGGACGCAGCGGCTGTAGCGAAATTGTCAAGGCTGGTGCGGATATCGTAAGCCTGCGGTCCCGTACTCGTACTGCGGCTGCCGAAATTGACCTGGCTGACCGTAACCGCTACTCCCGCGGCCGGGGTCAGGGTCCATTCGAAATAGGTAGTGGTATCAGGCCGGAAAGCCCCGATATTGGCCGCGGCGCCGGCGTTGTTGCCGCCCGTGGCGCCGCCATAGCCCGAAGACGCGGAAGTGGCAGTCAGCAGCGTCGTAGTACCGTTATTGTTACCCTGTGAAACGGCCGGGACCGTGACACCGGCCGGGACGCCGGAATTTGGAGTGGCGGTAGAGAAATCCCAGATGATCTGGGCATGACCAATGGCAGGCAACAGGAGTGCCATGAGTAGCGGGTAAAGTTTTCCCATTACAGAACAGTTTTAATTAAAAGTGTATATGTTATAAGAGGCGATACGATGGCTGGACAGGAATTGGGACGCTACAGCAGATTGTCAAAGGATATAGGCCTGTAAATGTAGGGGGAAATGAGAAATTGGAAAGATTTTGGATTTGAAGAAATTATTAACCCTTCCCGGGAGGAGCAAAATATTTACACAGCCTGTTTATAACTTCGGCCGGCAGTTCACATCTAAAATACTATCTTTCAATTATGATCTTCACACCAGGTCAACCCGTCATCGTACTTGATACGACCCACAAGCCCGCCGGTACCGGCATCGTGCAAGTGTATTACGCCGATACGGACAGGTGCCAGGTATTATTCCAATACCCCGACAAGACCCAACCCGAGAGCATACCGGTTCCCGTGTATCGGCTCATAGCGCAGGCAGCAGCCACCGGGCCAGTCGGAGCCATATAAAAAAAGAGGGCCCGTAAACAGGCCCCTCTTTCCAGATCGTCGCCGCCGACTATTTCCTCAACACCGTTACCCTCAAAAAATTAGCTGGTATCGACGTCGTCCCGTTACCGCTCTGATTTTGTTTGTTGAACAACTCCTCCAGCTCACGCTGCAAGTCTTCCGCCTTCCCATTCTTTTCAGCGGCTTCGAATGCATTCATGGTAGGACCATAATATTTCCTGAACATGTCTAAAAACTCGGACGGAGTTCCGGATATCTCAAATGTAAAAACGTCCTTCACAAACGAAATGTCCTCCTTTGCCACACCCACACTGGTGAATCGCTCCGTTACATTGCTCTCTACGCCCCACAACATCGGACTGACAAAACCTTCCGGCGGAGGCGGGGTATACGCAGAGCTGATCTTTAATATCTGCGCAACCAGAGTAGGGTCGCCGGGTATCCAGTTACCCATCACAATCCTTCCTCCGGGCCGCGTCACGCGGACCATTTCCTTTGCCACGTCGAAAGGCCTCGGGGCAAACATAGCGCCGAAAACAGTAACGACGAGGTCGTAAGCGCCGTCCCCAAGATCACGAAGATCAGTCGCATCCCCTTCCTGGAACCGGCAGTTGTCAAGCCCCTCTGCCGCAGCCCTCATTTTACCCGCCTCGACAAGATTACCCGCAATATCAACTCCGAGGACTTCCGCCCCCAGCTTCGCTTCCGGAATAGCCGTAGTTCCATCCCCGCAACCCAGGTCCAATACCTTCATTCCCCTGGAAATGCCAAGCCGGCTGACCAGCGCTGAGCCGCTATCCCTCATGCTTTCTGCAATTTTGGTGAAATCACCTTTCTCCCATAGTGCTTTGTTAGGATTCATATTATAAACAATTTTGAAGTGCAATACTAGACATTCCGGAATCCACACCGCTGACTCTCCGGTTCAATTTTATGACCAGGAAGCCCAGGACCCCGTTCCTGGAAAATTTCATAATTTTAGACAGATGGATAATTTTTTCGAACGCATCCTGCAGCGCCCCCAATACTACAGGCAATTCAATTGCGGCAACTCGCTCATTACCGCATTTACCTGCCCGATGGACGCCCGTTTGATGAAGACCCGGTTCGCGGACCTTTGGACCCAATACAATTATCTGTTCTATGTGATCGACGGCCGGAAGATCTGGCACACGGCCAAAGGCAAATACGACATCCAAAAAGGGAACTGCGTATTCGTCAGAAAAGGAGGTTTTATCCTTGAACAGCCGCTGGATACAGGCTTCTGCGTGATGCTCTTCTTTATACCCGACGAATTTATTTGCGAAACCTTGCATACAAGAACCCGGCCGCTTGCAGGTTACGACCACCAGTTCGACCCTTTGATGCTGATCGAACCGAGCGAAACCCTCCAGGGATTCTTTCACTCCATGTTTACCTATTTCACCGAAACACGCGATCCGGACCCTTCACTCCTCGAGATCAAATTCAAGGAACTAATCCTGAATATCGCAGACAATGCCGTTAACAAAGACATTTTATCCTATTTCTGCTCCCTGCTGCACGAACCCCGGACAGCCCTCCTGAAAAGAGTGATGGAGGATAATTTCTGCTATAACCTGAAGCTCGGTACGTATGCCAGGCTAAGTAACCGCAGCCTGTCTGCATTTAAAAGAGATTTCGAACAACTGTTCCGGAACACCCCGGGAAAATGGCTGCTGGAAAAAAGACTCCAGCACTCCCTTCACCTGCTGAGCAACCTGAAAAAGACGGTCGGAGAGGCTGCCTTCGAAAGCGGCTTTCAAAGCCCAGCCCATTTCAGCCGCGCTTTTAAGACGAGGTTCGGCAAAGGACCGTCCGAAGCGAAGAATTTTTGACTACATTTAACGCAACAAATCAAACCAACGACTATGCCTGCAATTGGAAACACCCCGCTGATCAGGCTCCAGCGGATGTCCGAACCAGGGTGCGCAGATATTTACGTCAAATACGAAGGCGCAAACCCCACAGGCAGCATGAAAGACAGGATGGCGCTTTCCATGATCGAAGGCGCGGAGCGACGCGGTCAGCTCAAACCCGGCGGAAAAATAGTGGAATATACCGGCGGAAGCACAGGCAGCTCGCTGGCGATGGTCTGCGCCACAAGAGGATACCGCGCGCATTTTGTCAGCTCCGACGCCTTCGCACAGGAGAAGCTGCAGACGATGAAAGCCTTTGGCGCCGAACTCGAGATCTTCCCCAGCCAGAACGGCAAAATAACCGCCAGCCTTATCGACGGCATGATCGAAAGGGCAAGGGAGCTCAGCAGGGAACCCAACGTTTTTTGGACCGATCAGTTCAAAAATGTCGATAACCGAAATGCCTATCACACCATGGCGCGGGAGATCATCGGCACGCTCGGCACGGACATCGCCGAATTTATACAGGGCGTGGGCACGGGCGGATCTTTTTCCGGTACCGCCGAAATATTCAAAGATGAAGTACCGGGTATCCGCTGTATCCCGGTTGAGCCGCTGGGCGTCCGCGCCCTTTCCGGCGGCGACACCTCCGGGACCCACAGGCTGGAAGGCATCGGAACAGGCTTCATACCAGCCATCTGCCGGCTGGACCTTGCCGACGAGATCATCGCCGTCTCCGACCAGGACGCCTATGCGACAGCGCGCAGGCTGGCCCGGGAAGAAGGCATCTTCGGCGGCATCACCTCCGGCGCAAACGTCTGGGCAGCCCTCCAGCGGGCAAGAGAGATCGGCGCAGGAAAAAAGATAGTTACGATCATCTGCGACTCCGGCCTGAAATACCTCACCGGCGACCTCTACAAACAATAGCCATGAAGATCAAAGCCATCATAACAGGAGCAACGGGTATGGTCGGAGAAGGCGTCCTCCTCGAATGCCTCAACCACCCCGAAGTCGAACAGGTCCTGGCCATTCACCGGAGACCGTTAGGCATATCGCATCCCCGGCTACGCGAGATCATCCACAAGGATTTCTTCGATATTACCCCCATCGAAGACCAACTCGCCGGCTACAACGCCTGTTTTTTCTGCCTCGGCATCTCCTCCGTAGGAGTAAGCAAGGAAGACTATAAACATATCACCTATGACCTGACTATCAACTTTGCTGCGACACTGGCGAAACATAATCCGCAACTGACCTTCTGCTATGTTACCGGCGCAGGCACCGACAGCAGCGAAAAAAAAGGAATGGCATGGGCACGCGTAAAAGGCGCTACTGAAAATGCCCTGATGCGGCTGTTCACCAACGCATATATGTTCCGCCCGGGATTTATGAAAGCCTCCCCCGGTCAAAAAAACCTAAAAAGCTTTTACCACTACATTGCCTGGCTCTATCCCATCGGCCGGGCAGTCTACCCGGGAGGATTTTGTACCTTGAAAGAGGTCGGGCTGGCGATGATCAACGCCGCCGGCAAAGGCTTTCCCAAAAAGATCCTCGAAGTAAAAGACATTGTCGAACTGGCAAAACGCTAAATCACTACTGCATGCTAAAGAACTATCTCCGAACAGCACTGCGCAATATCCGTCGCAACCCCCTGTTCACCGGACTTAATATATTCGGACTGGCAACCGGCCTCGCCTGCAGTATATTGATCTTCTGTTGGGTTCAGGACGAGCTCAGCTATGATCGCTTCAACCCCGGCGCGGAACGGATATTCCGGATGACAGCCAGAGTTAAGGACATGGAGTCAGCCGTCGTTCCCTACGCGTTCGCCAATGCCATCCGAACCGGCATACCGGCAATTAAGAACGCCACCCGCATCCACAACGGACAAAAGATCATCAGTGTCGGTACTCGCAAGTTCGACGAAAAACATATCTTCCAGGCCGACTCCAACTTCCTGCGAATTTTTAACTACCCGCTTCTCATAGGCGACCCCGCCGCCGTGCTGCGGTCCCCCAATAGCATCGTACTGACCGAGGCAACAGCCGTCAAATATTTCGGCAGCATCGAACAGGCGATGGGCAGATCCGTCTTCATCGACAACGACAGCGCTACCATGCAGGTCACCGGCATCCTGAAAAACATTCCATCGAACTCTCACCTTCAGTTCGATTTGCTCCTGTCCATAGACAATTGGGACCAGACGATGGACCCACAGCACAGCTGGCGCTTCTTTGACAGCCATGTCTATTTTCAGCTGGCCGACGCAGTCCGGCCTACGCCATCGGTGTTGCAAACAATTACCCGGCAAATGGAGGCTATGCGCGAAAAGGCTATCGCCGGCACCCTGGCCGTACCCGCAGCCATCTCCGTCCAGCCACTCGAAAAGATCCACCTGTATTCTCACTACAGAAACGACTACTCCGGACAGGGCAATATCAGCTATGTACGCATCCTTTCGCTGGTCGCCCTTTTTATCTTGATCATCGCCTGCATCAATTTTATGAACCTCGCGACAGCCCTGTCGGGCGTCCGGGCAAAAGAAGTCGGGCTCCGAAAGACGATCGGCGCCCTGCGCCGGCAGCTGGTCCTCCAGTTCATCGGCGAATCCATGCTGCTGTCATTTATTGCGCTTGTCCTGGCCCTGCTGCTCGTCTACACCGCACTTCCCTTATTTAACGAGCTGGCCGGAAAATCCATTCCGTTCAATCTGCTAAGCCCCAGGCTGGCTCTCGGAGTCCTCGCGATCACCGCAATAACTGGCCTGCTGGCCGGCAGCTATCCCGCATTTTATATTTCCTCTTTCAACCCCATCAAAGTAATGAAGGGAGACGGGATGCTGCGGGGATCGTTCCTGCGCAACGGACTGGTAGTCCTGCAATTCTCCATCTCCATCATCCTCATGGTAAGTACCGTAGTCGTCTATCAGCAACTGCGGTTTATTCACAACCGGGATATCGGCTTCGACCGGAACAACCTGCTCTATGTCTCCATGCCAGCCGTCGGCAACCGGATGCAGAACTCCGCCGCCCTGCGATCGATGCTCCGCCAGTCCACCCGAACCGGCGATTTTACGATCATCAACGAACTGCCCACCGACATGAACGCAATACGGCCGATGACATGGCGCGGTGCGAATGACGGATCCATGGTCAACTGCAACTATATCAACGTGGACGAGCAATTCATACAAACCTTTGGCATGAAGATGGTCGCCGGCCGGTACTATTCGAGTGATTTCACCAGCTCCGACAGTGACTATGTCGTCAACGAGACAACCGTCAGAACCATGGGACTGACGCCGGAGACGGCCATTGGCAAGACCATAGCCATACGCGGCGTCGAAGGCAGGATACTCGGCGTCGTAAAGGACTTTAATTTCAAGCCGGTCTACCAGCCCATCGAGCCGCTGGTAATGCGCCGATGGCCAGCCGGCGACTTTGTCGTCCTTCGTTGCACACCCGGCAACCTCCCTGCAAAACTCTTAGAGATACGAAACGACTTTCGGGCCGTATTTGGCGATACACCCTTCAACTATGGCTTCGTTGACCAGGATATCGACCATCTCTATACTGCAGATTCCCAAATGGGCAGGATCTTCAATATTTTCTCGATACTGTCTGTCCTCATTTCCTGCCTGGGGTTGTTCGGACTCGCTACATTTTCGACACAACGCCGTACAAAAGAGATCGGAATTCGAAAGGTCCTTGGCTCCGGAGAGTCCGGCATCGTCCTCCTTCTCGCCAAAGAATTTCTGCGCCTGGTGCTTCTTTCCCTGGCGGTCGCCTTCCCTGTTGCATGGTTCGCAATGGACAAATGGCTTCGGGAATTTGTTTATAGGACTACCATAAGCCCGTGGATATTCGCGGCGACGGCCGCAGCGGCGCTCCTGGTCGCGTTTCTGACCGTAAGCTACCAGACCATCCGGGCCGCGATAGCCAACCCGGTAAACTCGCTGAGAAACGGGTAGCACCCGGGACGTTTACACCAAACCCGCGGACCGAAAACATCGAAAACTATACGCCCTCCGCCGGAGGCGCAAACAGATCGGACATATCTTTCGGCGGAGACGACCGCTTCTTCGGCTCCCGGTATAGGATACCGACCAGCCTGCTGAACAGCTGGGCAGTGGCGACAGCGTCACCCAGCGCCGTGTGACGCCCCTGTACAACTATACCAAAATAGTCCAGCGCATCCTGGGAAGCGGTGAGCTTCCTTTTTATCTTTCCGGTCAGATATAAATAAAAAAGAATGGCCGACGTATCGACAGTGCGGTGAGAGAACCGATGCTGAAAATCGTACCCGTTTCGGGTAAGAAAAACGTTCAGAAAATTGACGTCAAAATTGACATTGTGCCCACCCAAAACGATCTTTTCGTCGGCTGGGAAATGACTCCCGATAAACTTATCCATCTGCCGTATCGCGACAGCAGGAGACACAGCCTTTTTCCGGTGTTCTTTCAGGCTGATCTGATTGATCTCAAGCGCCTTTTCGGTCACACTGAGGACCCCGTCATCGATCAGTATCTCCAGAGAAGCCCTAACCTCCAATTCTTTCCATACGACAAGACCAAGCGACAGCAGGCTATTGCTTGCCGGATCGGTGCCACCGGTCTCGGTGTCGATAAAAAGTATCCTGTCAGCCTTCATTGAGCTTTTTCTTGTTCAAAATGTAAAACAACGACACAATCCTTTCGTCTCCATAGAGCGTCCAGTATCTTTTATACTTTACATGAAAGGTAAACCACAGTACGACCATCGTCGTTATGATCAGCCTGGATATCTCATTTAGCGAAGGAGTGATGAATGCGCCGGCTACCCGAAAAAACCCGATATAGTACGGTGTGGTAAGAACGAAGATCAGCGCAAGCGACCGGTACAGATTATACTTCGCCAGAAAGAAAGGACCGAGCGTCTTTATGCTTTCCTGCGTGGTAATGACGCCGGATAGCTTGGTGACCAGACGGGTGTCGTCCGGATATTCGACGGAAAGACGGGTCTTTACCAGCTGCAGACAATTCTCTTTCAGGACTGCATCGCTCGCCAGATAGTCGGCAGCCCTAAAGGTGAACAGATAGTCCAGCACCGTCCCCAACGGCCGCAGCAACTCTTTCAGCCGCAGATAGAAGGCCGAAGAAGGATTCCTGAAAAGCCATCCGCAAATTCGCTCATACCCCTTTACAACCGGCCTGTTCAGGCCGTCGTCGAAGACCGCCGTCAGCACCTCGTACTTGATCCTCGAAAATACCTTCACCGCATGCCCCATCAGATAAGCCAGAATGGTAAGGATCGTCAGCGAGGACCTGGGATAGACGGCCCAGTTGGTCTTTAATACATGGGAAACCATCTTCAGCGCAGATAGTATGACCGACCCATCGATGGTTGCCGCCGGAAGACCGTCGATATCGACAAAGAGGACTGGCGACAGCAGGATCATCAAAAAGATAGCTCCGGGCAGTATCAATCCCAGGATATCGAAAAGAAAGTTTTCGAGTTTGGAAAAGAAGTCGTTCATTGGTCAAAAAGTACAGAATCTTCCCGCTCCGGAACTCAGCATACCTTCTGTTTTTTTGCACCATCTATCCACGCCAGTCATTCCGGAGCCCGGCCCTATTCCGAGTGAAGACTATTCACAGGATTGGCAAGAGCAGCCCTTATCGCCTGCCAGCTGACCGTCAGCAGGGTGATCACCACCGACGCAAAAGCCGCAGCCACAAATACCAGCGGACCGATTACGATCCGGTAGTCATATTTCAGCAGCCAGCTCCGGAGAAAATATAGGGCTATGGGAGAGGCAATGAAACAGCTGATCAGAACGAGCACGACAAAATCCCGCGAAAGCAAATACCACAGCTGCGATACGGACGCCCCCAGCACCTTCCGTATGCCTATTTCTTTCGTCCGCTGCTCGGCCATATAAGCTGCCAGCCCGAACAAACCCAGACACGAAATGAATATAGCCAGACCCGCAAACAACCCCGAAAGTTTGCCGATCAGGTTTTCCAGACTGAACTTCGACGCATGGCTGGCTTCAACGAAACTATAGATATAGGGATAGGCCGGGTTGTACTTGTTGAATATCCCCGTCAGCCGGGCGATGGCCGCATGGGTATTTACCCGGGGAGCCAGCCGGTAGGTCAAGCTGTTTCCCCATCCCGGGTCGTAGATAAAAATAGTCGGCGCGGCCGCCGAGAACGGAGAGGCCATCAGCGAATTTCTTACTACACCGATCACCCTTACACGCTGGGGTACGTCGTGCCAGGTGATCACCTGGTTGACCGGCTCTTTAAACCGCATTCTCGCCACCGCCGCCTCATTGAGGATCACATTCAGCGAGTCGGTCGCCAGACTACCCGTCCAGTTAGCCCCTTTTACCAGCTGCATTCTCAAGGTTTTGAAATAGTCGGCATCGCTGACCGCCACCGTCGCAAGGTCAAGGCTCTCGCCCGCCTGTTTGCCCTGCCAGTCGTCTATCCGCTGGTAAGACCAGATGTCCGTGGCCGGGCTAGACGATTTGGTGACATCGGTGACGACGCCGGTGGCCAGCATCTCATTTTTAAGCGCATCGTAATTCTTATTCAGTTCCGTGCCCGCATCGGTCATCAGCAGCCGCTCGGCATCGTACCCCAGAGGCCGATCCTTAGCATACTGAACCTGCTGATAAATGATGACCGTACCGATGATAAGCGCGACAGAACAGGAAAATTGCAATACCACCAGGGCCTTCCTGGAAAGCGTCGCCGACCTGCCGGTCCTGACAACGCCTTTTAGCACTTTGACAGGATGAAAGGACGAAAGATAGATCGCAGGCTTACTTCCCGCCAGCAACCCGGTGACCACCACATAGCCGGCCATGATCGCCCAAAAGATCCCATTCGACCAGGGCATAGTGATAGCCGTATCCGTAAGCGAATTGAATACCGGTAAGACCAGAATCGTGACCAGCAGACAAAGCAGGAACGCCAGAAATGTAATAGCGAAAGACTCACACAAAAATTGAACGACAAGGTCTTTCCGGCGTGAACCGATCGCTTTCCTGACGCCTACCTCCCTCGCCCTCCTTTCAGACCTGGCCGTTGAAAGATTCATAAAATTGATACAGGCTATCAGCAGGACAAGAATACCGGTAATGCCGAACATTTTCACGTAGTCGATCAAACCGCCGGCCTGTACGCCTTCCCTGAAATCCGCATACAAATGCCAGTCTTTTAGGGGTTGCAGGAATACCGTCGATTTATAGATCCTGTAGTCCTCGGGATCATGAGTCTTCATCAGCCCGTTCAATACCTGTTCCGCCTGCTCAAAGGGAACATCCAGAGCCACAAAGGTCTGCCAGGAATTGTTCCGCCAGTTGCCGGAATTATTCCGGGCCCATTCATCATGCCCCAGCCAGCGGCTAAAAGGTAGGATATAGCCGAACTGCAGACTGGAGTTGGCCGGGAGATCCTTCAACACCCCGGTAACGGTCGCACTATAGCTGCCGTCAACAAGAACCGACTTTCCCATCGGATCGGCGTCTCCAAATAACGATTTTGCCGTTGCTTCCGTAAGCACGATCGAACCCGGGTCTTTAAGCACAGCCCCCGCATCCCCTCTTACCAGGGGAAATTGAAATATTTTAAGGATGTCTTCATCCGCCTGACCGCCCCTCAGATAGAGCTTCTTGTCCCCGACGATCAGCGATCGGCTGCCGAACCAGTCCGTTCTGGCGACATATTTTACCCCCGGTACCTCACTCCGGATCGCCCCGCTCAACGGAAGAGGCGTCGCCTTTTGTACCTCTCCCCCGCTGCTGCTGTGGCTGCGGATCAATGCCTGGTAGACATGCCGGTATCCCGGTAGCCATCGGTCATAGGAATACTGGTACTGCACCCACAGACCGATAAGAAGGGCAACGGTCATGCCAATGGCCAGACCGAAGATATTCAGGGCGCTGTAGGCCTTGTTCCGGACAAGGTTGCGCCAGGCAGTCGTAAAATAATTTTTAAGCATGTCTTGGGAACCACACCAACTATGCCCTTTTCATATGGCGATAAGAATCAAATACTTAACCCCTAAACAACGCGCCCACTTGTACGGTTTTGATACGGCGCCTGTTCCGGGACGGTCACTCCGGCCGAAAGAATAGCAAAAACCGGGTTTTCCAGGGTCCGGAGTGGTGGTATTTTTGTGATACAAAAGCAAATAACATGTCAACCCAACAAGAGATCAACTATAAAAGAATTGCGGAAGCGATCGCATTCTATAAGCAAAATTTCCGACGGCAGCCGTCTCTCGACGAAGTAGCCGAACACATCCACCTGAGCCCTTTTCACTTCCAGCGGATGTTCAAGGACTGGGCAGGGGTCACACCAAAACAATTCCTGCAGTACCTCACCCTTGAGCACGCAAAAGAGGTCATGAACAAAGAGACGGACGTCACGCTGTTCGACGCCGCATTCGAAGCGGGGCTTTCGGGAACCGGCCGCCTGCACGACCTCTTCATAAAGATCGAGGGTATGACACCCGGCGAATACAAGAACGGCGGCGAAGAACTCAATATCAACTACCACTTTGCCGACAGCCCCTTTGGACAGCTACTGGTGGCTTCGACCAGCAAAGGCATTTGTTATATGGGATTTGCCGATGAAGGCAAAGAAGCCACGCTGAAAGATTTGAAGAGCAAATTCCCCAACGCCCGGTTCTTCGACCGCACAGACGGGCTGCAGGAAAAGGCGCTGTCAATCTTTCACCGGGACTGGAACAAACCCTCGGAGGTCAAGCTGCACCTCAAAGGCACCGATTTTCAGATCAAGGTATGGGAAACACTGCTGAAGGTGCCGATGGGAGAATTGGCCACCTATTCCGGGATCGCCGGCAAACTAAAACACCCGGAAGCCGCCCGCGCCGTAGGCACCGCCGTAGGCAGCAACCCGGTGGCCTTCCTCATCCCCTGTCACCGCGTGATCAGAGCCGACGGCCAGATTGGCGAATACCACTGGGGAACCGCCCGCAAGAACGCAATGATAGGCTGGGAAGCTACCCAGGTATTTGCCCCGCAGGAAAACTAAAAATGAATGAACACGATCATACAACGGCTGCAACAGACAGACTGGCAAAAGACGACCGAAGACCTGCATCGGAATGGACACACGGTTGTACCGGAACTGCTGACAAAGGAAGAATGCAGTGACCTGATCCTCGGATACGATACCGGCGCCCTCTACCGGAAGACGATCAATATGGAGCGATACCGCTTCGGCAGCGGAGAATATAAATATTTTCAGTATCCCCTTCCCGGGCAGATAGCCGGTATCCGTGAAACGGTTTACCCCTGGCTGGTTCCGGTCGCTGACCGGTGGATGGAACAGCTGGGCATCGAATTAAAGTTTCCTTCTTCGCACGAACAGCTGAAACAGCGGTGCCGCGAAAAAGGGCAGACAAAACCCACGGTCCTGATCCTGAGATACGGAGAAGGAGGATTCAACACGCTGCACCAGGACCTCTATGGAGAGGTCTATTTCCCTATACAGCTGGTAGTCTTCCTAAACCAGCCGGGGCGGGACTATACGGGAGGAGAATTTGTGCTGACCGAACAAATTCCGCGCGCGCAGTCCAAAGCGATCGTTCTGCAGCCGCGACAGGGCGATATGTTACTGTTCACCACCAGCTTCCGCCCGGTAAAAGGCAGTCGCGGCTGGTATCGGGTAAATATGAAACACGGGGTAAGCCCGGTGACCGGCGGCTCCAGACATACACTGGGCATCATCTTCCACGACGCGGAGAGCTAACTACTCGGACCGGAGACTCTTTACCGGATTGGCCAGTGCCGCCCTTACCGACTGATAGCTGACGGTCGCCACCGCAATCACCAGCGCCAGCGCCCCTGACATCGCAAACACAGTCCATCCCATGTCTACGCGGTATCCATATCCCTCCAGCCATTTATCCATGGTAAACCAGGCCACGGGAGCAGCTATGATGAAGGCTATCCCAACAAGAAGTACAAATTCCCTGGCGAGCAGCGTCGTAATGCTGGTCACACTAGCCCCAAGCACCTTGCGGACGCCTATCTCCCTGATCCGGTTTTCCGCCAAATAGGCGGCCAGAGCAAAAAGTCCCAGACAGGAGATAAGTATGGTAAGTCCCGCAAACAACGCCGAAAGGCTGCCTATCTGCTGCTCTTCCCTGAATTTTCTCGCATAGGCCTCGTCGGTAAAAACATACTCCCACGGATAGCGCGGATTATAGTGTTTGAATATCTTCCGGGCTTTCTCAATATTGGCATTGATAGAATTGGCCGGGTTCAGCTTGAAATGGATTACCTGGCAGAACAGACGCGGACCCGCGATCATCATCGGCGCGATATGCTCGGCGAACGGCGACTCCAGAATAAAATCCTTTATAACCCCCACAACATGCCATTTTTCCTGATCTGCGCCGGTCCCCCTCCAGATATTCGCACCGACCGGGTTTTTCAGCCGCATGGTCTTCACGGCCGCTTCGTTAAGCAATACAGCCGTGCTGTCGGTCGGATATTTGTAGACGTCGATATCCCTGCCCGCAATTAGCTTTGCACCCAGCGTATTCACAAACCCGGCATCTGCGGCAAACTGGATAAAATCCGTTTTCCTGTCGGCCTGGGTACTGCCGTCCCATTCATAATCCCACCCATCGCTCCAGTGCTGCGTGACAGGCCCGGACGTCTTGGTCACGGCGACCGCCGCGCCGCTGCTGATCAATTCGCTGCGGATCGAAGAATAGTATTTGGTGGCATCCCCCTGCGTAAAAGTATAGACAAGGTTGTGCCGGTCATAACCGGCATCTCTGTCCTCGCCGTACTGTATCTGCTTCTGGATGATCAACGTGCAGATGATCAGGATAATGGCGAAACTGAACTGAAGAACCACCAGGATTTTACGCACGGACACCAGCGAATCGGCCTTCCTGAACGTCCCCTTAAGCACCTTCACCGGCTGGAAAGAGGAAAGATAAAACGCCGGATAACTGCCGGCCAGCAGCCCGGTGAACAGCACAAACCCAAGAGCAAAGATCCAAAGCAGGGGATCATCATAGTGAATGACCAGCTGCTTACCCACCAGCAGGTTGAACTGGTCGAGACTAACTACCGCCAACCCTATGGCGATCAGAAAAGCAAGCCCGGCTATAAGAATACTCTCGCCGATGAACTGCGCGATCAGAAACCCCCGGTATGCCCCTATCACTTTCCGCACACCTACTTCACGCGCCCTCCGTTCGCTGCGGGCCGTCGAAAGATTCATGAAATTTATACACGCGATCAGCAGGATAAAGCATGCAATGACACCAAAAAGACGAACGGTCTTGATCTTCCCTCCGACAAGCACGCCATTTTCAGAGGTCGCATAAAGATGATAGCGGGACATCGGCTGGGTAAAGACCTCCGTCGTCTCCCTTCCCCCCGAATGATCGATAGTGATATTCCTGATCTGCCGGTCAAAAGCAGCCTGCGACGCACCGGGCTTAAGCAACACGTAAGTGTATACCGAATTATTGCCCCAGCCATTATCATCCCAGCCCAGACGCGTCATGAACGCCCACGGCAAAAGATAGTCGAATGAAAAAGAGGTGTTGGGCGGCAGGTCCTCCATAATACCGGTAACCATAAAATTGGCCGTACTGTCGATAACCACCGTCTTGCCCAAAGCTTCCTCATTCCCAAACAGCCTCTTCGCCATGCCCCGGGTAAGGACGATACTGTTGGGACCGTTCAGCGCCTTTGCGCTACCCTTCACCATGGGAAACTGAAATATATCGGGAAAACTGCTGTCAGCAAACGCACCCCGCGTATTGAGATGCACATCCCCGGCGCTGACCAGGAAAGTAATGTTATTGAAACGGGCCACTTCGTCTACAGCAGGATAGTCCTTTTGCAACGCAGTCGCCAGCGGCTTTGGCGTATTGTTCCATGCCCAGGGTTTACCCTCGAACTTGTCGCGGTTGTACAGCGCATATATGCGGCCGGTCTTTGGGTAGATACGGTCATAGGACAACTCATTCTGTATCCAAAGCAGGATAAGAAGCGCACTGGCCATGCCGATCGCGAGACCGGAAATATTGATAATTGAAAAGCTCTTGCTCCGCAGGAGATTGCGAATCGCGATTTTCAGATAGTTCCTGAACATACCCGAAACGCGCGAATAGAATGCCAGATTTCCAGGACATTGGCAGCCAATAATTTAAACCCGGTATCCAGACCGCCGGTGTCCGGCTTCGACACAATTGCTGTCCGGCTTTAGCCTAGTCCGCACGAAGCACCCGGACCGGATTGGTAAGGGCCGCCTGCACCGCCTGAAAACCGACCGTACCCGCCGCGATAATTATCGAAAGAAGCCCCGTAACCGCAAATATCCACCACGATAGATTGATATGATATGGAATGTCTTCCAGCCATTTACTCATAAACCACCAGGCCACGGGAGAAGCAATGAAAAAGGCAATGACGACCAAAACAAGAAAATCTTTGGACAACAGGGTGACGAGCCGCATGATGGAAGCCCCCAGTACCTTTCTCACGCCAACCTCCCGGAGACGGGATTCCGCCATATAGGCGCTGAGCCCGAATAACCCCAGACAGGAGATAAAAATGGCCATTCCCGCAAATAGCGCGGCAAGCGTCCCGAAATGTCTTTCCCCCGTCAGTTTCCAGAGCTCGTAATAGTCGACAAAGAAATACTCAAAAGGATAGTTCGGGTTATATCGCCTGAAGACCTCGGTCAGCCGGGAGATATTCGCGGAGGTGTTGTTCGCGGGATTTAGCCGGAATGTGATCGTCCCGAACCAGGAGTTTGTCCCGATCGTACCGACTGGGCCCTGCACCACAATAGGATTGACCCGGTTATACAACGAGCCGGTAACAAAATCCCTGATCACACCCACGACATGCCAGTCGCCTTCATTACTGCGAAGGGCCTGGCCAATCGGATCGGAAAGCCCCATCTGGCGGACCGCCATTTCGGTCAGCAATACCGCGGTCGAGTCTGTCGGGTACTTTTGAATGTCTATATCCCGGCCCGCTACCAGATGCAGCCCCATCGTCTTTACAAATGTCCTGTCAGCCCAGTATTCGATCAGGCTTACTCGCTGATCCGGGTCCTTTCCCTGCCACTCAAAACCGTCATTGTTTGACCACACTTCGGTTATAGGTGAATTGGTGCGGGTGATATCAGTGACTATTCCGCCGGCCAGCAAATCACGGCGGATCAGCTCATAGTTCTTTCGCATATCCCCCTTCATGTATACAAAGGCAAGATTGTCCCTGTTATAACCCGGATCCCTGTTCGTCGCATATTTCAATTCCCGGTAGATAACGATCGTACAGATAATAAAGGCGATGGCAAAGCTGAACTGGAAAACCACCAGTATCCGCCTCGGCGTCACCAGCGCATGGATGGTCCTGAAATGACCGCGGAGAATATTGATCGGCCGGAAAGCAGAAAGATAAAAAGCCGGATAACTGCCGGCCAGCAGACCGGTAAAAACGATAAACGCCGTCCCCGAAAGCCAGAAAAAAGGATCGCCGTACGGAATCGCCAGATTCGTCATGATCAACTGGTTGAACCATGGCAGGGCAAGGATCACGATAACAAGCGCCAGGACTCCCGCCAGACAGGCGATGAGCAGCGACTCACCAAGAAATCTGCCTATCAGTGAACCCCTGCCCGCGCCCACCACCTTACGAACTCCTACCTCCCGGGCCCTCCGGATGCTCCGCGCAGTGCTCAGATTCATATAGTTGATACAGGCGATAAGCAGGATGAAACCCGCGATAACAGCCAGCATCCGGACAAAATTGATGTCCCCGTCCGTCGCCTCGCCGTTGACAAAATTGGAATAAAGCCTCCATTTGCGCATAGGATGCAGGAATATCTCGGCCTTCGTCTCAGGCGCATGCATACGGACCAGATTCCGCAGACTGATACTGGCAACGGTCTCCGTGACGCCCGGCCTCAGCAGCAAATAGGTGCCGATCATATTATTGGTCCAGCTGGAATTGGCCCAGTGTACCTCATTGGTATACGACCAGGGGATCAGGTACTCGAAATTGAACCGGGTATTGGGAGGCAGGTCCTTCAGAATGCCGGTGACCGTAAACCCGGACGTACTGTCGACATTGACGAACTGCCCCATCGGATCCGCATTGCCAAAAAGCTTTTTGGCCAGCTTCTCCGTGAGGACCACCGAATGAGGATTTCGAAGCGCCGTCGCCGCATCACCCCTTAGAAAAGGAAAATCAAATAATTTGAAAAACCCCGGATCCGTCAGAAATCCCTGGGACCCCACGTGCTTGTTACCGATAGAAAAGATAAAGGCCCCTACCCAGTTCATCCTCACCACCTCTTCCACCTGCCGTCCGTAATTGGCCTGTACCACCGGCCCAAGGACCATCGGGGTCCTGCCATTGCATTCTATCTGTCCATTGAAGACCGCACGGGTAAAGACCTGGTAGACCCGGTCGCGATTCCTGTGAAACTGATCGCAGGTCAGCTCGTTACGGATCCAGAGGATCAGGACGATGGCACTGGCCAGACCAATTGCGAGACCGGATATGTTAATGGCTGAGAAACCCTTGTTCCGGCGAAGACTCCGCCAGGCTATTTTGAAATAATTATCGAGCAGGTCTATCTGATGTGCGAGACGCGGCACCAGACCCCGTACAGGCTGCAACGCCTCTGAAACAATGACCTGCTTTTCCGTCACTGCAGTCCGATCCAGATTTTTGAGCGTCATTCGCGTAAGGTGACGGCTAAAAGCATCTTCAGCATCCCCCCCATCCTGTTTGGGTTCTCCTTTCCAAAGATCGGCCAGCAGTTGAAGGGAATAGGTCATCTCGGGATGCTGCTGCTGCCACGACTCCAATTCTTTCAATTCCTCCTCCGTAGCTTCACCGGAGAACTTACGGGCCATCAGGTGCCATATACGGTCCTTGTCTTTCATACCACGGAGGAAGCATTTGATTCCGTAGCAATATACTTAAATTATACGTTATACGCTATGCCGCGAACCGGAGTCACCACCGGCAAAAGCCCGAGATGAACACGGACTTCAAATGTTGCAGCGCCTTTCTGAATATCCAGCCGGTGCCTGCCTGGGTACAGAAGATCCAGCCT
>Ga0068853_100000643_pt1 | contig 23947 bp, 20 predicted proteins | sample KBSCornC32_FD_65655 | JGI IMG/M metagenome (GOLD analysis project Ga0068853, IMG submission 65655) | Corn rhizosphere microbial communities from Kellogg Biological Station, Michigan, USA - KBS Corn C3-2 | ecosystem: Host-associated > Plants > Roots > Rhizosphere > Soil ... | reverse complement strand
GGTATCGCAGCCACAACTTCGAACCGTCTTCGTCGGCGGGCGGCGTGGCCGGCATCGGATAGCTCTCCGAACCGCCCGCTCCCGCGTTGCCCCCGGTCGACGTCCCGGCCGCGCCGCCCGTCGATGCGCCGCGCCCGCCCGTGTTTCCGGGCGCGCCGCCGGCCGGTCCGCCGCCGGTGCCCCCGCTGCCGCTGCCCCCGCTGCCGCTGCCCCCGCTCGCGACCCCCGACCCGCCGGACGAGCTGGTCCCCGCGCCGCCGGTCGCCGTCCCCGATCCACCGCCCGAGCCCGTGCTGGGACCAGAGCCGCCGCTGCCGCTCGAGCTACTGGCGCCGCCGCTGCCTGAACCCGGCTGCGCGCCCGCGCCGCCAGATGCACCGGCCGAGCTGCCGCCCGACCCTTTCGCCGTGCCGGGGCTCGACGAGCACCCGAGCAGACAAAGTCCCAATGACAAAGCTCCGGCCGCCGCGACGTGGCTAAACCTCATGTCCGCCCAGCATCCCGCCCCGGAGGGGCGCGATCAACTCCCAATGACGGAGAAAGACACCGGCTCGGCGCCCGCGACGAGATCGAATCCGTTTTCGCGCTGAACATTGGGCGCAGCGAATGTTCGCGCCGCAGGACGTGATGGGACTCCCGAATCCCCCCGACCGAGCGGAAATTGGCAAACCCTCGATCGAGGAATTGCAATGCTCCGCGTTCGGCCCTCCTCAATTCACGTCTGCGGCAGCTCGGTTGGAGACCGGCGCGAGCGGCGGGCCTCTTTGGCGGCCGGGCCCTTCGGCTCGGCGGCCGGCGCGATCAGGACCGGCCTGGCCTCCGAGGCGCTGAACCGCCTTGCCAGGGCCACGTCGCGCCCGATCGCCTCCGCCGCTGGATCGAGGACGAGCTCGAGCGCGCCGATCACCTCGACCCGATCGCCGACCGCGATGGGCGGATGCGGGAGCGCGCCGAGCCCCAGCCTCTCGCAGGCGCCGAGCGCGACCTGCCAGCGAGATTCGAGGCCCGCCTGCAGCTCGATGTAGTCGGGCTCGACCCGCCGCACGATCCCGAGCGCACGCTGGACGCCCGCGGTCTGCCCCGCGGCCAGGCGTCGCGCGCGCGCCAGCACGACGCGCTCGCGCAGGCGGCGCCACGTTCCGCGATGGCCGCCCATCCCGCCGACCACGGCCGCGCCCAGCGCGGCGACGGCCGTGACCCGGTCGAGATCGCCGCGAAGGAAGGCGGCCACCACGCCGATCACCAGCGTCACCGCGCCCGGCAGCAGCAACAGGCCCACCCGCCCCGGCGCGCCCAGCCAGCCGAGGGCTCTCAGGCGCGTCCCCGCCAGCCGTGACCGCGCGAGGAACGTGGCGACCCCCGCGAGCCCGCCCAGCCCCCCCAGGCCGAGCGCGATGTGCGAGCCCTGCAGGGGCCACTCGGCCGGCTCGCCATCGAAGCGAAAGGCCAGCTCGCCCCGGCGCTTTTCGATGGTCGTGCCCGCCGAGACGATGCCCGGGATCTCGGCGCCGGACAGCACCAGATCCGTCCCGTCCTCGAGCGGGATCGCGACGTGGCTGACGCCTTCCCCGCCCGGACTGACGAAGTAGCCGACGAATCCGTGGACCCGGACCGGGTCCAGGTGACGCCCGAGGCGCGCCGACCAGAACATCGCCGGCCCGGCCCCGGCCAGCAGCGCGCAGTAGAGGAGGAAGACCCCGAGCCCCGAGAACGTCCGCGGTTGCCGCATCTCCGCGAGACAACCTCCACCCCAAAAAGTTCCCGTCGATCTCCGGATCCGACTTCGCCTCGTCATCGTCATCGTCCCCGCTGCCCGCCCCACCTGCTACCGTAGCCCCGTGCCCTCCCCCGCCTCCGGCCGGATCGAAACCCTGCTCCTCGAGAGCGCGGCACTCGCCGGGAACGCGCTCGGCGATCCCAGCCGCCGCGCCGTGCCCGTGTGGCTGCCGCCGTCGTACGAACACGAACCCGCGCGCCGTTACCCCTGCATCTACTGGCTGGCCGGCTTCACCTCGACGGGGACCGGCTTGTTCCAGGGCGGACCGTGGGAGCCGTCCCTCGCCGATCGTCTGGACCGCCTGGTGAACGACCGCCGGATGCCCGAGGTCATCGTCGTCGCGCCCGACTGCTTCACCCGTCTCGGGGGCAGCCAGTACCTGGACTCGCCGGCCACCGGGCGCTACGAGACCCACGTCTGCGCCGAGCTGATCCCGGCCGTCGACGGGCGCTTTCGCACGATCCCGGCGCGCGAGGGGCGCGCCGTCGGTGGCAAGTCTTCGGGCGGCTTCGGCGCGCTGGTGCTGGGCATGCGCCACCCCGACCTGTTCGCGGCCGTGGCCAGCCACGCGGGCGACGGCTACTTCGAGGTCTCCGTCCTCCAGGACGTCCCGAAGGCGTTCCGGACCCTGCGGCGCCACGGCGGGATCGCGGCGTTCCTGCGCCACTTCGACGCCACGCCGAAGAAGCGCGCCGACGACGTCACCACCATCATGATGCTCGCGATGTCGGCGGCCTACGCCCCCGATCCGGCGGCGCCGCACGGGTTCGCCCTGCCCTTCGACCTCGAGACCGGCGCCCTGGTCCCCGCGGTGTGGGCGCGCTTCAAGGCCTGGGATCCCGTCGAGTTGATCCCCGCGCACGCGGAGGCGTTGCGCCGCTTGAAGCTCGTCTACCTCGACGCGGGCACGCGGGACGAGTACGGCCTGGACCTCGCGGCGCGCATCATGGCCGCGCGCCTGCGCGCGCTGGGCGTGGCCGTCGAGCACGACGAGTTCGACGACGGCCACCGCGGAACGGCCTATCGGTACGAGGTGTCCCTCCCCAAGCTCGCCGCGGTCCTCGCCCGACCGACCGGCCCGGGAGGCGCGTGAGGGCCCGCGCGGGGGCGCCGAGCCGCGGCCTCGAGCCCGGCGCCGAGCTGTCCGTCACGATCGACGATCTGGACGACGACGGCGCCGGGACCGGCCCTGCCAGCATCCCCGGCGTCGGCGGCGACGCGAGGTCGGTGCCCTGGCGTCTCCACGTGCGCGGGACGCTCCCCGGCGAGCGCGCCACCGTCCGCGTCGATCACGTCTCGCATCACCGGCCGGCAGCGTGGGCGTCGCTGGTGACGCTCGAACAGGCCTCGCCCGAACGGGTCGAACCCGCCTGCGCGGGCTGGGGTCCGTGCGGCGGCTGCGTCCTCGAGCACCTGACCTACGACGCTCAGGTCGCCTGGAAGGAGCGGGCGTTCCGCGCGCTGGTGGCGGCCGAGCCGGCGCTGGCCAGCGCCGAGGTCCGGCCCGCCGTGGCGTCCCCCCGGGTTCTCGGGTACCGGAACAAATCGAAGCTGGTGGCCGGCCGGAACGCCGTGGGCCGCCTCATCCTCGGCGCCTTCGCGCCGCGCAGCCACGACGTGGTCGACCTCGGGGGCTGCGCGGTCGTCGAGCCACCGCTCGACGAGGTGACGTCGGCGCTGCGCGACCTCGTGGATGATCACGGGATCGCCCCCTACGACGAGGCGCGCCTCGACGGTCAGCTCCGCTATGTGATCCTGAGGGCGAGCGCTGACGGCGCCGTGCTGGTGACGCTGGTGACGGCACGCGAGGTTTTTCCCGAAGGCGAAGCGCTGGCGGGCGCGCTCCGCGCCGCGCGCCCCGAGGTCGTCGGCGTCGTCCAGAACGTGAACCCCACGCGGGGCAACGCCCTATACGGGCCGCGCGACGTGCTCCTCAGCGGCGCCGCGACGGTCGAGGATCGGATCGGGGACGTCCGGTTGCGGGTCTCGCCGCAAGCCTTCCTGCAAGCGAATCGATACGTCGCCGCCGCCGCGTACGACGCGATCTCGCGCGCGGTGGCGCCCCGGCCAACCGAGCGCGTGGTGGACGCGTACGCCGGCGTGGGCGGCATCGCGCTCACGCTCGCCCCCCACGCCGGCGACGTGATCGGCATCGAGGAGCATCCAGCCGCCGTCGAGGACGCCACGGCGTCGGCCCAGCTCAACGGCATCACGAACGCGCGCTTCGTGGCCGGTGACGCCGCCGCCCGCCTGAGCGAGTGCGACCACGCCGCGATCGTCGTCCTGAACCCGCCGCGCAAGGGCTGCGCGCCCGCCGTGCTGGCCGCGACAGCGGCGTTGCGTCCGCGCGCCGTCGCCTACCTGAGCTGCGCGCCCGACACGCTCGTCCGCGATCTCGCCGCGCTCGCCGCGCTCGGCTACGCGACCCGCGCCCTCACCCCCTTCGACATGCTCCCCCACACGCCCCACGTCGAAGCGCTGGCCATCCTGACCTCTGCCTGACGGCGTCCGCGAGCGGCGAGGCCTTTCACCCGTAATACCGGCGCGTCCACTCGGCCATGGCGATCCCGGCCGCGACCGCGACGGGGAACGAGTGGTTGATGCCGTACATCGGAATGGCGACGACCTGGTGGGCGGCGGCCACGATCTCGGGGGGGACCCCGTCGGCCTCGCTGCCGAAGACCATCACGCAGTCGTCCGGCAAATCGGCGCGCCACAGGTCCGCGGTGGCGACCTCTCGCTCGAACACCACCAGCTTCCAGCCCTCGGCGCGGGCGTGGGCCAGGAAGGTGGCTTCGTCGGGCAGCTCGACGATGTGCTCGTAGCGAGCCATGCCCATGGCCGCCCGCTCGTAGTAGCGCTCCGTTCCGATGAGCACGATCTCGCGAACCAGGAACGAGTGCGCGACGCGGATGATGGCGCCGATGTTGAACGGGTTGCGCGAGCGCAGGACGGCCACCCGCAGGGGCCGCCGGACCGCGTCCAGGCTGCGGCGGATCTCCTCGAGCGGAAGGTCGAAGGACGGGACCTTCATCGCCGGGCTCGATAGAGGAGCCCCAGGATCGCCCCCCCGAGACCGGCCACCGCCACGACGATCAGGAACAGCGGCGACCGCGAGAGCGGCGGGCGCGCCGGCGGCGACGGACGCAGCGACTGCGTGGCCAGGAAGGCGATCCGCGCCGTCATCTTGCGCGCGATCTCGTCAGCTGGATCAGCCGTCAGTCGCTCGCGATAACGGGCGGCGGCCGCCACCAGCGACGTCGCCGCGTAGCAGTGCCCCACGAACGCATCGTGCCGGGCCGGCTCGGTCCACGCCTCGAGCGCCCCCCGCCACAGCGCCTCGCCCTCCTCGTCGAGGGCGGCCGGGGGCGGGGTCACGGCGGTGGCTCCGGCGGGCTCGACGCGGGCCGTGCCGCCGCCGGGGCCGACAGCCGATCGGGCGGCGGCGGCGGCCGGTCCACGCCGGCCAGGGTCTGCCGCATCGGCACCGGCATCAACAGCAGGGCGAACACCACCACCATCAGCCAGAACAGACGTCGTCGGCTGGCCCCCAGCGGGAGCGCCTCGACCGGCGGGTGGTCTCCCGAGCCGCTCAGCCGGCGAACGGCCGTGACCATGAGCCACCACACCATCCACGGCATGGCGCCCTGCGCGGCGATGGAGAAGACCTCGCCGGTCGTGGCGCGGTTGGTCCCGGCGATCTCGCGCCGCACGACGAGCGTCACCCACCAGAACACCGCCACCGCCATGACGGGCAGCGCCTGATGCAGGCGGCGCGCGAAGCGCCCGTAGCCGTTGCCGAAGTACGCGGTCGCGATGTGGCCGCCGTCGAGCTGTCCGATGGGCAGCAGGTTGATCATGGTGATGAGCAGGCCGACCCACCCCGCGTAGGCGGTCGGGTGCAGGAACACGTCGTGCGTGCCGTCGGGCAGCCAGACGCCCTTGGCCAACCGTTTCACGACCGCATACAGGACGGAGTTCCCTTCCTGCATGCCGCCTGGGTGCAACGTCCCCACGGGGGACAGCGACAGGCCGTAGGCGATCACCGGGATGGCGACCAGCAACCCCGCCAGGGGACCGGCCGCGCCGATGTCGATCAGCTTCCGCCGGTCCGAGGTGACCTGGCGCATGCCGATGATCGCCCCCATCGTGCCGAACCCGAGCAGCGGGGGCAGCGGGATGAAGTGGGGCAGTGAGGCCTGCACCCCGTGCGCGCGCGCCACGAAGTAGTGCCCGAGCTCGTGGCAAAGCAAGATCAACATCAAGGGGACCGAGTACGACAGCCCATCCGAGATGGGGCGGATGGCCCCCACCGGAAACAGCACCTGCCAGCCGCTGATGTCGACCCCGGGGTGCTGGTGGATCGCGCCCGCCGCCGTCGTCGTCAGGAAGGTCAGCAGGAAGAGGGCCCCCGGGACGAGCCCGCTGGAAGCGCGCACTCGACTCGGCGGGACATGAGACGGCCCGGGCGCACGGAAGCGGGACGGGAACGAGGACCGGCGCTCGGGAGGGAGCTGATGCGGAGGCTGTGGATCAGACATGACCTGCTCAGTCGCGACGGCTGCCGGCCGGCTCGCTGGCCGCGGCGGGGGACTCGCCGGCCACCGAGGTCTCTGCCGAGGCCTCGGCCGCGGCCCGTCGGCCGTCGCGACCGTTCGAGGGGCCCGCGCCGGCGCCTCCGACGGCCATGCCGCCGGGGGTGCTCGCGGTCGCGTTCGTCGTTGCGTCCGTGGCGTTCATGGCCGCGCGCAGGGCCTGCCGCCGGGGCAGCGCCGTGCTCTCGTCGATCTCGACGGCCAGTCGTCCGAGCAGCTCGCGCGCGCGCGCGCCGAGCCCCACCGGCGTCTCGATGATCGTCTTCACGTGACAGTCGCCGCGCCCGCCGTTCGGCCGCGGGATGCCTTTGCCGCGGATCCGGAACACCGAGCCCGACTGGGTGCCCTCCGGGATCTTCATCCGCACGATGCCGTCCAGCACCGGCACGTCGACCTCACCGCCCAGCGCGGCCTCGCTGATGGTCAGGGGCAGCTCGACCAGCAGCACGTCCCCCTCGCGCGCGAAGAACGGATGGGGCTTGACCCGCACGACGACGTGCAGATCGCCCGAGGGCCCGCCGCGGCGTCCGGGCGATCCTTCGCCGGCCACCCGCTGGGTCGACCCCGACGACGTGCACGGCGGCACCGAGACGTCGAACTCGCGCCGCCGATCCACCAGCCCCGCGCCCTCGCAGGTGCGACATGGAACGCGCGGGATCTCGCCGGTCCCGCCGCACGCCGCGCATTCGCGCCGCCCGCCGAGCAGCCCGACCTTCTGCTTCAACTTCCCTTCGCCGTCGCAACGCGCGCACCGCGCCAGCCCCGCCGCCCCACCCTCGGCGCCGGTGCCGCGGCAGGCGGCGCAGTCCTCCGCCCGATCGAAGGCGATGGTCTTGCGGCAGCCGAGCATGGCCTCCTCGAACGAGATCTCGAGCGTGTAGCGCAGATCCCGTCCGACGCTGCTCTTCCGGCGGCCGAGGCCCAGGAGGTCACCGAAGATGGCGTCGAAGAAGTCGGTGGCGCTCGCGACGCTCGCCCCGGCGAACGGGTTACCTTCGCCGAGCGCCCCGAAACGGTTGTAATGCGCGCGCTTGTCGACGTCCGAGAGCACCGCATAGGCGGTGCTCACCGCCTTGAAGCTCTCCTCCGCCGCGTGATCGCCGGGGTTCCGATCGGGATGAAAGCGGAGGGCCAGCTTCCGGTAGGCGGCCTTGATCTCCCCGTCGGAGGCGTCGCGGGCCACGCCCAGCGTCTCGTAATAATCGACGGCCAGGGTCAACCTCGGTGCTCGCTGGGGTCGACGAACGGCACCGGGCCGCTCGACAGCGCCACCATGGCGGCGGCGGGCGCGCCGGCCTCGGCCCCGGAGGACGTCTCCGCCGTGCCGGCCGGCGGGAGCGGCGGCGCCGTGCCCGCGTGAAAGGCCGAGAGCGCCGTCAGCTCCGCCTCGGTCAGCCCGCCGCTCGGGCGGACGCGGACCCCGACCGCCTCCCCGGTCGTCGCGTCGCGCGCCACGGCCCGCGGCAGGCCACCGCCGTCGCTCTCGATCTCGATCTCGATCTGCGGCGCGCCACGCGGGGCGGGCGCCAGGGGTCCGATGTGCAGGCGCGCGATGCTGTCGTTGTCGGCCGCCATCTCGCGCTCGCCCTGGACCAGGTGCACGACCACGTGCGCCTGGTTGTCGGTCGAGGTCGTCAGGCCCTGGGTGGCCTTCGCCGGCAGCGGCGTGCCCTTCGGGATCAAGCGCGCCACGACGCCGCCCGCGCTCTCTACCCCGAGCGACGAGCAGGTGGCCTCGACCACCGGCATCGCGCCCTTGCGCTTGCGCCCGCGGCCGCCCGCGGCGGCCGCCGCATCGAGCGCCAGCCCCTGCCGTGCAGCTCCGACTGCTACCAGCGCCTCCGGAGCCGACGGGAGGTCGACGGGCGCCTTGCCCAGCCAGTCGGCCAGGTGGGCCCGCACGCGCGGCATGTTCGTCTGTCCCCCCACCATGACCAGCGCGTCCACCTCCTCGATCGACCAGTGGGCGTCGCGGAGCACCGACTCGCACGGCCAGACGGTGCGGTCGATCAGATCCTGGGTCAGGCCCTCCAGCCGCTCGCGCGTCAGGCGCACGCCCTCCGGTAACCGCGCCGCCAGCTCCGGCATGCGAATCTGGACCTCGTCCTCGGTCGAGAGCGCCACCTTGGCTCGCTCGGCGGCGACGCGCAGCCGAGGCAGCACCAGCCGCTCGCGACGCAGATCGGAGCCGCCCGCTCGCAGAAATTCCTCGCAGATGAAGGACACGATGCGCTGATCGAAGTCCTCGCCGCCCAGGAAGGCGTCGCCTCCGCTGGCCAGCACCTCGATGCCCTCCTCGCGCACGACCATGGCCGCGACATCGAACGAGCCGCCGCCCAGGTCATAGACCAGGACCCGGTGGTCCTTCTTGTCGGCGCCGCGCGGCAGAGGGTAGAGCCCGGCGCCCAAGGCGACGGCGGCGGGGCCGGTGATGGTCGCCACCACCTTCAGGCCGCCGATGCGCGCGGCGTCGCGCACCGCCTGGCGTTGCAGATCGTTGAAGTCGGCCGGCATCGCGATGACCGCCTCCTCGACCGGCTGACCGGCCAAGCGGGTGGCGGCGTTCCGGACGGCGTCGAAGACGTACGCGGCGATGTCGGGCGGGCTGAGGTGGCGCCGGCCCACGCGCACGCGCACGTCGCCGTTCTTCGCCATCACCAGCTCGTAGGGAGCCTCCTGGCGCTGGTGCCGCACCTCGGGCGCCTCGAGCTTGCGCCCGAGCAGCCGCTTGACGGCCGTGATGGTCCGTTCGGGGTTCCGCACGTTCGCGACCGCCTCGGCTCCGACCAGGATCCGCCCGCCGGCCGAGGAAGGCGTGAACGAGACCACCGACGGGATCGAGAGCGCGTCACCCGCGTGCGGAACGACCGCGATGTCGCGCCCGATGACCAGGGCGGCGGCGGTGGTGGTCGTTCCGAAGTCGATCCCCAGCAGGGGATTCAAGCGCCTCCGCCGTCGGGTCCGCCCGCCGCCTTCCCGTCGCCCGCTGGCGCGGTCGCCACGCTCACCATGGCGGGCCGGAGCAGGCGCTCGCCGATGCGATACCCGCGCTGCAGCTCGACGGCGACGGCCCCGGGCGGGACCTCGGCCGTCTCCACGCGCGAGATCGCCTCGTGAAGGCGCGGATCGAAGGGCTGTCCCCGCGCCACGATGGGCTTCACGTTGTAGCGCTCGAGCTTGGACTGGAACAGGCGCAGGACCAGCCCGACGCCCTTCAAGACGGCCGCCGGGTCCTGGTTCGCTGGCGCCGCGGCCCCCCCACCGCCCTCGCCGTACGCGCCCACGGCGCGCTCGAGGTTGTCGATCACGTCCAGCATGTCGCGCAGCACCTGCTCGCGCACCTTGCTCTCGGCGTCCTCCTGCTCCTTGCGCGCCCGCTTCTTCGAGTTCTCGAACTCGGCCGCGATGCGAAGCATGCGATCCTTGATCTCGTCGCGCTCGGCGGTCAGCGCCGCCACGCGCTCGGCGTCGGTCGCAGGGCCTGCCGCGGGCCCGCCCGGGCCGTCCGCCGCCGCGCCGTTGCCGGCCCGGGTCCCCTTGTCCGCCCCGCCCCCCTCCCGGCCATCTTGCTCCTCTTGACTCACTTCGGTCCTCCGTCTGCTGCGGTTCGTTCGCTCATTTCGATCGTTCGGTTCATTCGCGTTCGGTTCATTCGATTCGTTCGGTTCATTCCGTTCGCTCGTTCATTCCTTCGGCGGTCACTCTCGTCGGTTGCCGGATCGCCGGCCTTCAACCCTTGCTCAAGGACAACGTGATCATCTCGGCCGTGAAGTCGACCAGCGAAATGACGCGGGAATAATTCATCCGCGAAGGCCCGATGACGCCGATGGTCCCGAGGGGCCGGTCGTCGGCGCCGTAGGGAGCGGCGACCACCGACACGTCCGTCAGATCGGCCAGGTTCGCCTCGGCCCCGATGAACACGCAGATCCCCGGCGCCGTCAGCGTCTTGTCGAGGAGCTTGGCCAGCGTGTCCTTCTCTTCCAGGGTCCGCAAGAGCGCCTTTGCCCGCTCGACGTCGGTGTCGGCGGACAGCAGGTTCGATTGGCCGTCGACGTAGACCTGGGCCTCGCCGACCGGGACCGCCGCCGCCGCCAGCGCCAGCGCGCGCTCGACCAGCTGATCGTGCTCGCGCCGCGCCCGGATGATCTCGTCGCTGAGGCGCGCCTTCAGCTTCTCGAGGGTGAGCCCTCCCACCAGATCATTCAGATAGTTGTTGATGCGCTCGAGCTCGCTCGAGTCCAGGGTGAGCTCGACCGGGATGAGCTTGTTCTCGATGTGCCCGGTCGCGGTGGCGATGACCGCCAGCAGCTGCCCCTCGCGGAGCCGCAGGAACTCCATGTGATCGATGACGTCCGAGGCCGGCCCCGGCGCCTGCACGACCACCGCCAGGTGCGAGAGCTCGCGCAGCAGACGCGTCGTCCGCTGCAGCAGGTCCGGGCGCTCGGCGGCGCCGTTCAACCGCTCCCGGATGTCGTCCTGCTCGCCCGCCGACAGGCTGCGGATGCGGAGGAGGGTGTCGACGTAGTAACGCAGCCCCCGCTCGGTGGGGATGCGCCCCCCGGACGTATGCGTGTGCTTCAGCAGACCCATCTCTTCCAGATCGCCCATGACGTTCCGGACGGTCGCGGCCGACACATCCAGCGCGTAACGCCGCGTAACCGTGTGCGATCCGACGGCGTCGCCGGTGGCGAGGTACTCCGACACGACCGCGTGCAGGATCTTCTTGGCGCGGGCGCCTATCTCATTCACTCCGTGGATTTAACCCAAAATTCGGGCCCCGGCCAGCGACGGGTCGACGGTCGCCGTACCGCTGCAAGGGGCTATGCTGGGGCCCCATGGACGGGCCGCCCATCTACCTCGACAACGCCGCCTCGACGCGGCCGGCCCCCGAGGTGGCCGCCGCCATCGCGGCCGCCGCGGCCGACCTTTACGCCAACCCGTCCTCGGCCCATGCGGGAGGGGCGGCGGCGGCGCGCGCGCTGGAGGAGGCGCGTGCCGCGGTGCTCGCCGCGCTCGGGACCGACGCGGGTCAGCTCGTGTTCACCAGCGGGGGCACGGAGGCCAACGCGCTCGGCGTGCTGGGCGCGGCGGGCGCCGGGCGGGGCGGCCACGTCGTCGCGACCGCCATCGAGCACGCCTCCGTGCTGCGAAATGTGGAGCGGCTGGCCGCCGGGGCAGGTGCGGGCTTCACCACGACGTTGGTCCCGCCCGACGGCCAGACCGGGGTCGTGCCGGCGGAGGCGGTGGCGGCGGCGCTCAGGCCCGACACCCAGGTCGTCGCGGTCATGCTCGTGAACAACGAGCTCGGCACCGTCCAGCCCATCGCGGCGATCGCGCGAGCGGTCGAAGCCCACGCGGCCCGCCACGGGACACGACGGCCGCACCTGCACGTCGACGCGGTGCAGGCGCTGGGCCAGCTCCCCATCCGGGCGGCCAGCCTGGGCGCCGACTCGCTGGCCTTGTCGGCGCACAAGATCCAGGGCGGCAAGGGCGCCGGGGCTCTGTGGGTTCGGGCGGGCGCGCGGGTCACGGCGCTGTGGGACGGGGGCCGTCAAGAGAGGGGGCTGCGGTCGGGCACCGAGAACGTCCCCGCCATCGTGGGCTTCGGGCGCGCGGCCGCGCTCGCGCGCGCCGCGCTGGCGGCGGGCTCGGGCGAGACCATCGCGCAGCTCCGCGACACGCTGGAGGCGCGCGTGCTGGAGAAGATCCGCGGGGCGACGCGCACCGTCCCGGAGACCGGCGTGCGGGCGCCGCACATCGCCTCGCTGTCCTTTCCGGGCTTGCCGGCCGAGCCCCTGCTGCATGCGCTCGAGGCGCGCGGGGTGCTCGCCTCGGCGGGGTCGGCCTGCGCCTCGAAGACCCGCGGACCGAGCCACGTGCTGAAGGCCGTGGGCGTCGACGACCGGACGGCCGTGCTGCGGCTCTCGTTGTCGCGGGAGACGACGGCCGACGAGATCGCCCGCGCCGCGCGCGCGCTCGAAGAGGCTGCGGCCGAGCTGGGCGCGCCGGTCGGTGGACACCGCCGCCGCGCCTGAGGAGCCCCCGGATCGCCATGCGCATCGTCTCTCTCCTCGCCAGCGGAACCGAGCTCGTCTGCGCGCTGGGTCAGGGGGCGCGGCTGGTGGGACGCTCGCACGAGTGCGACGATCCCCCGTGGGTCACAGAGCTGCCGGCGCTGTCCCGGCCCACCTTCGATGTGACGGGCTCGAGCGAAGAGATCGACCGCCTCGTGAACGAGAAGCTGCGCGCCGGCGAGCCGCTGTACGCCATCGATCGCGAGCGGCTGCTGGCGCTGGCGCCCGACGTGGTCATCGCCCAGGTCCACTGCGACGTCTGCGCCGTGAGCGCCGCCGAGCTCGATCCCGCGCACGGATGGCCCGCCTTGCGCGGCTTCCGGACCGTCTCGATGCGGGGTGGATCCCTGGACGGCGTCCTCGACGACTTCGCCGCCGTCGGGAGCGCCATCGGTTGCGGGCCGGCCGCGGACCGGCTGGTGGCCGACCTGCGCGCCGAGCTGGCGGCGTGGCGCGCTCGCTGGGCGGAGGGCAGGCGGCCGTCGGTGGTCTGTCTGGAATGGGCCGATCCGATCTTCCCGATGGGGAACTGGGGACCCGCCCTGGTCGAGCACGCCGGCGGCGCCTGCCTGCTCGGAAACGCGAACGCCCACTCGGCGGCGGTGCCGTGGCAAGCGGTCCTCGAGGCCGATCCAGAGGTCCTGGTCGTGGCCCCTTGCGGCTTCGGGCTGGAGCGGGCGCAGGCCGAGATGCCGCGCCTGACCGCCCGGCCGGGCTGGGCCGGCCTGCGGGCGGTCCGCGCGGGCCAGGTCTACGTCGCCGACGGAAACCGTTACTTCAACCGATCGGGGCCGGGCCTCTTCCAGACCGTCGACCTGCTCGCGCAGATCCTTCATCCCGGCGTCGTCGGCCGCGCCGCGGAGGGAGCGCTGTATGTGCGCTGGGCGACGGCGGGCGGGTGAGCGTCATCGGCGAGGGACGTCGATGGCCAGGCGCGCGCCAGGACTGTCGGGCCAGAGCTTCAGCGCGCGGCGCGCCCAGCGTCGGCATCTGTCACGGCCCGTCCGTGCCGCGATGAGATGGTCGACCCCGGACGTCCCGAGGGGCGCCAGGGCCGTCGTGCTAGAAGCCGCTCCGTGCGAATTCTGTTCTCGTCGACTCGTGGCGTGGGGCACGCGCGGCCCCTCTTGCCGTATGCCCGCGCGCTGCGAGAGCGCGGCCACGAGATCCTGGTCGCCGGCCCGGCCGACCTCGTCGAGACGCTGGCGCGCGCGCAGCTGCCCCACGCGCTGGTGGATCACCCCGGCGACGTGGGCCTGACGCCGCTCTGGACCCGGCTGCGCGCGGCCACCGTCGAGGAGAGATCCGACTTCATCGTCCGCCACATCTTCGCCGGCGTGGTCGCGCAGACGGCCCTGCCGCGGCTGCGCGAGACGATCCAGGCCTTTCGCCCCGACGTGATCGTCCGCGAGTCGTTCGAGTTCGCGTCCGCCGTCGCCGCCGACGCCGCCGGGATCCCGCACGCCCGCGTCGCCGTGCACAGCGGGGCGGCGGAAGCACCGACCCGCGCCGCCGCGGCCGAGGCCCTCGCCCCGCTGCGCGCGGGCGCCGGCCTTCCCGGCGACGACGGCGGCTGGCAACGCGCCGAGCCCGTGTTCACCTGGTTCCCGCCGTCCCTCGACGGCCTGGCCGGGATCGACGGCGAACAGGCCCCCTTTCACGTGCGGACGGAGGTCGACGTGCCGGCCGGCGCCGCCGCACCGGCGTGGGACCGAGCGGACGACCGGACGCCCCTCGTCTATGTGACGTTCGGGACGGTGGCCAGCACGATGCAGGACGCCCGCGCCATCTACCGGGTGGCCCTCGAAGCGATGGCGGACGCGCCGGTGAGGGCGCTCCTCACGACCGGGCCGGGCCTGGAGCGGGACGCGCTCGGCCCCATCCCCGGCAACGTGCACGTCGAGGCCTGGGTCCCCCAGGGCGAGGCGCTGGCGCGCGCCCGCGCGGTGATCTGCCACGGCGGCTCGGGCACCGTCATCGGCGCGCTGGCCGTCGCCCGGCCTCTGGTGGTCGTGCCGCTGTTCGCCGATCAGCCCGAGAACGCCCGGCGCGTCGCGGCCCTGGGAGCGGGGATCGAGCTGCCGGCGCCGACCCCGGGGGCGCTGCGCGAGGCGATCGCGCGCGTGATCCACGATGCCGACCTGCAGGCGGGCGCGGCGCGCCTGGCCGCCGAGATCGCGGGGCTGCGCCCGCTCGACGCCGCGGTCGACGCTCTGCTGGAGCTCGGCCGAGGGGTTGCACCACGAATCGCACCAGGAGTCGCACAATGACCGCCTCGATGTCCCGCGTGATCCTCTGCCGCTTCGGCGAGCTGTTCCTGAAGAGCGGCAACCGCAAGCGCTTCGAGGCGACGCTGCACCGGAACATGGCCGCCGCCGTCGCCGACGTGCCGGGAGCCCGCGTGGAGCCCGTGCACGGCCGGGTGCTGGTCCACGTCCCCAACGAGCTGGCGGCCGAGGACGCCGCCCAGCGCCTGGTGCGGGTGTTCGGGCTCGTGTCGATCTCCGTCGCGACGGTCACCCCGCCCACCCTCGACGCCATGGCGGCGGAGGCGTGCGCGGTCGCCACGCGCGCGCGCGACGAAGAGCGCGTGACGACGTTCAAGATCGAGGCCCGCCGCGGCGACAAGAACCTGCCCTTCACGTCGGTCGACCTCGCGCGCGACGTGGGCGCGCGCGTCCTCCAGGCCACCGGGCTGCGGGTCGACGTGCACCGGCCGCAGCTCACCGTCGGCGTCGAGGTCACGACCGATCGCGCGTTCGTCTACGGGGCCGAGCGCGCCGCGCCCGGGGGCTTGCCGGTCGGCGTCTCGGGGCGCGGGCTCGTGCTGCTGTCGGGCGGGATCGACTCGCCGGTGGCGGCGTGGCTGGCGGCCAAGCGCGGCCTGGCCCTGGACGCGGTGTACTTTCATTCGCCGCCTTACATCGGCGAGAAGAGCCGGGACAAGGTCGTGGCGCTCGGCAAGATCCTGCGCCGCTGGCAAGCGCTGGACACCATCACGGTCGTGTCGTTCACCGAGACCCAGAAGCGGCTGCGAGACGCCGGGCCGGGCGAGCTGGCGGTCGTGCTGTACCGGCGCATGATGATGCGCATCGCCGACGCCATCGCCGACCGGGTCCGCGCCGACGCGCTCATCACGGGAGAGAACCTGGGTCAGGTGGCGAGCCAGACGGTGCAGAACCTGGCGGCCATCGAGGCGGCGGCCCGACACCTGGTGCTGCGCCCGCTCGTCACCTACGACAAGGTCGAGACCACGGCCCTCGCGCGCCGCATCGGCACGTACGACACGTCGATCTTGCCGTTCGACGACTGCTGCTCGCTGTTCCTGCCGCGGCACCCCGCGACGGCGGCGCGGACTCGAGACGCGGAGAAGGCGGAGCACGACCTGGACCTGCCGGCGGAGGTGGCGGCCGCCGTGGCCGCATCCGAGGTGGTAGATTTGCGCAAGTCATGAGCGCGACGCCCGCCAACAGCAACACGGACGTGAGCGCCCTGGATCCGGCGCTGGCCGCGAAGCACGCCCGGCTGCGCGAGGTGCTCGGACAGCACGGCTCGGCGCTGGTGTGCTTCTCGGGCGGCGTGGACTCGACCTTGCTGCTGAAGGTCGCGCACGACGTGCTCGGGGATCGGGTGGTCGCGCTGACCACCGAGTCCGAGACCATGGCGGACAGCGAGCGGCGCGCGGCGCGCGAGCTGGCGGCTTTCATCGGCGCGCGCCACGAGGTGATCGCGTCGCACGAGCTCGAGCGGCCGGGCTTCGCGCAGAACCCCACCAACCGCTGCTATCACTGCAAGGCCGAGCTCCTCGAGCTGGCGCGGCCACGCGCGACGGCGCTGGGGCTCGACGCCGTCCTTCTGGGCACCAACGTCGACGATCTCGGCGACCACCGGCCGGGCCTCGACGCGGCCAACGAGCACGGCGCCCGGCACCCCCTGGTCGAGGCTGGCCTCGTCAAGGAAGAGGTCCGCGCGCTGTCGCGCGCGCTCGGCCTGCCGACCTGGGACAAGCCGCAGCTGGCGTGCCTGTCGTCGCGCTTCCCGTACGGGACGGAGATCACCAGCGACCGCCTGCGCCAGATCGACGGCTTCGAGGACGGCCTGCGCGCGCTGGGCTTTCGCCAGCTTCGGGTCCGCTTTCACGACACCGTGGCCCGCCTGGAGCTGCCCGTCGACAGCATGCCGCGCGCGCTCGAGCCGGCCGTGCGCGAAGCGATCGTGGCCCTCGGCCGCCGTTCGGGGTTCACGTTCGTGGCCCTCGACCTGGCCGGCTTCACGTCCGGCTCGCTGAACCAGCTCGTCAACGTGACCCGCCGCGCCCCGCCCCGCTAGCCTTCACGTCTTCGGCGGCGGGACCAGGCACAGCGTCCGCGTCGTCGCGTCCAGCCCGCCGCGGCCGTCGCGCACCACGAACACGAACCGCACCACCCGGCCGTCCGGGTCGAGCTGCGCGTCCGAGGCCGACGGCGCCGTCCACTTGAAGAGTACGGGGGTGGCGGCGCGCGTGTCGCTCGACGGCACCGTCCCGAACTGCGTGGCGAAAGATCCCAGCGTCGTGAACGCCGAGACCTGTGCCTGCTCGCGGGTCATGGCGCCGGCGGCGCCGCTCGCGCCGTCGATCGACTCGCGGTTGGCGCCGTCGATCGTCACGACCACGTCGCGCTCCTCGTCGTCGGCGCGGACCACCTGCGGCATCGAGGCGTCGCCGGCGCATGGGCCGCCCGACGACGTGAACGTCGAGTCCGCCGCTCCGCTCAGCCACGCGTCGCCGGCCCAGGTGACGGCCGCACCGGCCAGCGACGGAGGCGCGTTGCCGGCCTCGCCCAGCTGCAGCCAGACCGTCAGCCGCACGTCCGTCTCGTCCACCGCCGACAGCCCGTCGTCGGCGGTGGGCGCGCAGCGCGACCAGGCGGGCGCGGACGGGTCGCCGACGGCGCCCCCCGCGCAGATCACGCCGCTCACGAGCAGTCGATTCACCCCGGCGCCGCTGGCGGGCGCCGCGATCGCCAGGACGGGCGGCGACACGCCGTCCCCCTGACCGCTTCCCCCCTCGGGCCCGACGGGCGGCACGACGCCGCCGCTCGCCGCGCACCCGTCGTCGTCCATGGTCGCCGCGCACGCCGTCGTCCGGAACGACCACGCCAGCGGGCGGGGGCGCGGCCCCGCCACCACCCACGAGACCGTGACCGATTCGCCCGGCCGCGGCCAGGTCCGCGCCGGATCGCCGCCCGCGACGATGCGCGCCCCCAGCACGCGCGTCGTCGCCAGGCGCGAGCCCGGCGTCGTGTCCGGCCCGCACCCGACCGCCCCGCCCAGCGCCAGCACCGACAGCGCGGTCATCACGAGCGCTCGCTTCGCCAGCGTCGCCGGCTTCTTTTCCTCGGTCAGCATCACGTTCCTCCTGTCGACGTTCGTCTCTCGCCAGCTCCTTCGCTCGGCGTTCACAGCTCGCCCCGCACACCGATGGACGGGAACACCGGCAACCCGCTGACGTCGACCCGCTGCCGGTAGTCGAAGCCGTACCCGGTCGCCTCGACGTTCTTGTGGTTGTAGGCGTTCTGCAGATCGAGGTACGTCGCCAGCAGCATGCGCCCGGGGTGCCACTGCTTCTCGACGCGAACGTCGAGCCGCTGGAACATCGGCGCCCGCGCGCTGTTCACGCTCCCGTAAAGGGGACGGTACAGATCGCGATCGGCGTCGTACACGCTGCCGGTGACCGGGGTCTCCGGGTTGCCGGTGACCAGCCGGAACGCGGCGCCCACCTCCCAGTGCCGCGGCAGGTGCAACGCGCTCGCCACCGTCAGGATGTGGGTCTGGTCGTAGTCGAACAGGCGCCAGGCGCTGTCCGGATGATCGCGGCGCTCGCTGCGCGACAACGTGTACGAGAGGAACCCCGACAGCCGCGTGGCCTGCGCCTTCAACGACACCTCGGCGCCATAGATCTTGCCGACGCCGGCGTTCTCCACGCCCCCGGGCGCGCCGGCCGCCGCCACCACCAGCTCCGAGAGCCGCTTCGCGAAGACCTCGGCCCCGAAGCTGAACGCGCCGCCCACGCCGTGCTCGAAGCCGAGATCGAAGTGCAAGGCGCGCGCGGCGCGCAGGTTGGGGTTCCCGATCCCCGAAACCGCCTGCCCGTAGCTCGGCGCCTGCGAGAAGCGCCCCACCCCACCCTTCAGGAACGTGGCCGCCCCGATCGCCAGGCGCGCCGTCAACCGCGGATCGAACGTGGTTTGCGCGATGTCGCCGAAGTAATCGACGCGTCCACCGCCGATCACCGTCAGCCCCGCCGGCCCGTGCCAGGTCGCCTCGGCGTAGCCGGCCGGCCGGAAGAACAGCGCCCGGGTGTCGATGGCCACGGTCGGCATGGTCGCCAGCGGTCCGCCCACCGCGGGGTCCCCCTCATCGGCGCCGACCACCGGGCCCCGGTAGTGCGCCGTCAGCCACTGCGACGTCACGTCCACCCCCGCCGCCAGCGACAGGCCGTCCGCGATGCGCCAGCCCAGCTCGCCGCGGCCGAACAGCTCCGGTCCCGTGATGTCCTGGCGAAAGGTGTCTCCGATGTTCGCCACGAAGCCGAGACCGCCGAACGCCACCTGCGCCTCGTGCCTCACCCGGTCGGAGTAGCGGTGCTCCCACGAGACCTGCGCGCGGTGGAAGTAAGTCTTGGCGGCGGCCGCGCCCGACAGCGCCGGATCCTGATCGGGCGCGTCGAAGTTGAGGCCCAGGCTGTCGCGGCTGCCGTAGCCGAGGAAGCGCACGCGGTCGCGGTCGCTCGGGCGCCACGTGAGGAAAAGCTGGTAGTCGTCGTAGACGGGCGCGGCCAGAATGGCGCCGTCGGACGACAGCGACGAGAGCACGTTGCCGATGTAGCTGCGCCGCACACCGAGCGCGACGGAGGCCGACCGCCCGAGCGGCCCCTCGGCCAGCACGCTCGCGTCAATCAGGTTCACGTCCGCCAGGGCGTGGAGCGCGTCGCCGCGCGGGTCGCGCGCGCCGACGTCGACGATGCCCCCCAGCTTGCGCCCGTACTTCACCGAGAAGTTCCCCGGGTGCAGATCGATGTGATCGACCAGGCGCCCGTTGACGAAGCTGGTGAGCCCACCGAAGTGGTAGAGGCGCAGCACCTGCGTGCCCTCGAAGAAGACCTCCGAGTCGGCGGGCGCGCTGCCGCGAATGATGACCTGTCCATCAGCGGCCGCGGGTCTTCCGACCCCAGGCAGGAGCTCGATCACGCGGAGCGCGTCACCACGCGTGCCCGGCGTCTCCACCAGCGCAGCGCCTTCGACGGTGCGTCGGGTCGTACCGCGCGGCGCCTCCCGAACGCGGGCGGTCGCGCCATACTCCAGGTCGCCGGAGTCCGCGGCCGTCGCCGCCGCGTCGGAGGCCCCGCCCGACGCCGGCGGCGAGCTCTCGTCCGCGTCTTTCATCGAGACGGCGGCGTCGTCGGCCCTGGAAGCGCCGAGGACCGGCGCCGGCGGTCGCTCTTCGGCCAAGCGCGCGGAGGGGTCGGTTTCCGGGTCGAGGACCGGCGGAAAACGATGGCGGTAGCGCACCCGCGCAGGGACTGCGGCACCGCCGCGTCGCGCCGGCTCGAAGCGAAAGCGCCGCACGCCGGCCATGGCGGCCTCGTCGAACGCGGCGAAGCCCGGCCGCACCACGACGACGTTCGCGACGCTGCCGTCCGCATCGATGGTGAGGTCCATCTCGACGTCGACCGCGTCGCCGGCCGGCCCGGGCGCGTCCCGCTCGTCGCCCGTCCCGTCCGGCGCCGGCCGCTCGATGGGCTCGGAGGCGACCAGGCGCGGGGGCGTCACGCCCGCCAGGGACCTTCCTTCGCCACTTCCCTCGGCGGCGCCGGCGGCGCTGCCCCAGCATTGCAACAGCGCGATGACGGCGGCCACGAACAGCCACAGCCGCACGCGTCCGCGATTCTCCCTGAGCAGCGCCGAGACGACCAAAGGCATCGATGGGTCCATGCCCGCTCGACACCGGCCGCCGGAAGAGATGTCACCACCGCTCCGACGTGTCCCACAGCGCTCCCGGGGACGCGGGCAGCCCGGGTCGCGCGGCGTCCCAGCGATCACCGTCGAGGAGCGCCGAGCGGGACCCAAAGACCTCAGGATCCGCAAATTTGCGACGATTGGTATAGTTAATAGCCGTGCTGTCCCTGGTCCCTGCCGTGGTCACCCTCTGCTCGCCGCTGGCGGCCTCCTGCCCTGCTCCGGGGGTGGAGGCGCTGGGCCTCGATCGCGTCTTCGATCAGGTCGAGGCACGCGCCGAGCATCTGATGCCCGGCGAACCGCGCGAGCTGTCGAAGCGCGAGGCGTGGTTTCGCGACAAGGAGATGCGGCCCGACCTGCATCTCAGCGACGACGCGCTGGCCGCCGCGCAGCGCGAGGCCGCCGCGCAGGACAAGAGATCGGTCGCGCGCCGCCGGCCGAACACCAAGCCGCCCGCCGCGCCGTCGCCGATCACGCTGCCTGGGATCCGGGTCGAGCCGATCACGACCCTCTTCAACGTCTGGACGCGCGAGGCGCTGCCCATCCTCCCCGGTGACCCGCTGGAGCCGCAGGTCCACACGTTCCTCCGCGATCACTACACGAACCAGGCGACCCAGATGGATACGCGCCTCGTGGACGTGCTCGCTCGCGCCGCGCGAAAGTTCAGCGCGTCGCGCATCGAGATCGTGTCGGGCTATCGTTCGCCGAAGTACAACCTGATGCTGCGCAAGAAGGGCCACTCCGTCGCGCGCATGAGCCAGCACGTCGAGGGCCACGCGGTCGACTTCCGCATCCGCGGCGTGCCGACCCGCTCGTTGCTCTTCTTCGTGCGGTCACTGCGGCTCGGCGGTGTCGGCTTCTACCCGCACTCGCAGTTCGTCCACAGCGACACCGGCAAGATTCGCTACTGGAAGGGAAGCTAAAGCCCGCGGGGGGCCGCGGACGGCCCCCACGAGCAAGCGCGGGGGGCCGCGGACGGCCCCCCACGAGCCCCCCTCGGACCCCTCGGAACTTCTAGAGGGGAGCCGGCGCGGCGAAGCCGCGCCTCCCGGTGCTCGACTCGCTCCCTGCGGTCGCTCTGATGTCGCAGCAATAAGAGGCGGCTCGGGGTCTCAGATCCTGGCGGGCGTGAAGGTGGTGCGGGCGAGGCGGGAGAGGCGGGAGAGGCGGGTGGCTGTTCGACGTGCCAGGCGGCTTCCGACCAGGAGCGAGACGGCGCGGGAGACGGCGACGCTGGTGCCCATCGAGAGCCCCAGCACCAACCAGACGAGCCAGTCGGCTTCATTTATGGCGAAGGTGGTGATCTTTTGCTCGATGGTCATGGCGGTCTCCGTGCTCGTGGGTCTGGGTGACGGTCTCGATCCGCCGAATCAGCATCGGGCGTGCCAGCTCCGCAGCATTAAATAGCGAGTGGTTACGCGGGCATGTGCGATCGCTCCGGCCGCGGACACTTGCTCGTCCACGGTCAAACGTCCGGGGGCTCGTACAGTGTCCACGGTGGGTTGACACCGCTCGGCCGCTTCGTTGACACCCCCTGATACGAGACCTACTCTGCCGTCGTGCTGCTGACGAGACACGAGGCGCCGCAGGGCACGGCTCGGTGGGCGCTCGACGGTCGATGGCTCCCCGCCGACCTGGGGCTGGACCTGCTGTTGCGACTCCGGCGGGATCGCATGGGCGCGATGCTGCGCGCGGTGCCTCACAGCGAAGCCGCCACCGGCCGCCTGCTGCCGCCCATCGAGGCCGCGCACGAGGTCTGGGCGGCCGGCGTGACGTACCTGCGCAGCCGCGAGGCGCGTGAAGCCGAGTCGGCCGTGAAGGATGTCTACGCCCGGGTCTACGAGGCGAAACGGCCGGAGCTGTTCTTCAAGTCAGTCGGCTGGCGCGCGGTGGGGCACGAGATGCCGATCCGTGTGCGTGCCGACAGCCGCTGGAACGTGCCCGAGCCCGAGCTGACGCTGGTGGTGAACGCGTCTCGGGAGATCGTCGGGTACTGCGTGGGCAATGACGTCTCGTCGCGCGACATCGAGGGTGAGAACCCCCTGTATCTGCCGCAGGCGAAGGTCTACGACGGCTCGTGCGCGCTGGGACCTGGCATCGTGGTGGTGCCCCCGGGCGACTCGACGGGCGGCGAGGACGGCGCGCTCGCAAACCTGAAGGACCTTCCCGTGGAGCTGACCCTGACCCGCGGCGGGCAGTCGGTCTTTCAGGGCGAGACGCGCACCTCGCGCATGAAACGCCCCCTGGACGAGCTGGTTCGGTTTCTGACCGACGAGCTGACGTTCCCGGGAGGCGTCTTCCTGCTGACGGGGACCGGGATCGTGCCCCCCGCTGAATTCTCCCTGGCGCCCGGGGACGTCGTGACCATCACCATCGGATCTCTCACGCTGGAGAACCGCGTGGCCGGCGCGGCGCCATGACGACGTCGGCGCTGGAGCTGGTCCTGGTGGGGGGCGGCTGGCGGCCCGCCGAGGCGCCGAGCGGCAGCTTCACCAGCGTCGATCCGTCGACGAAGGGCGCGCTGCCGGGCGACTTCCCGGTGTCGAGCCGCGCCGACGTGGCCCGCGCGCTGGCCGCCGCCGCCGAGGCGGTGGCCGGCCTCCGTGACGCCCCGCCGGAGCGCATCGCCGCGTTCCTCGACGATTACGCCGCGCGCATCGACGCGAACGCCGAGGCCCTGGCGTCGTGCGCCGCCCGCGAGACCGGGTTGCCCGTGCGCCCGCGCCTGCTCGAGGTCGAGCTGCCGCGCACCACCAACCAGCTGCGCCAGGGAGCGACGGCCGTGCGCGACCGCTCGTGGTGCCACGCGACGATCGACACCAAGGCGGGCGTCCGTTCCTGCTACGAGCCGCTCGGCGGCGCCGTCGTCGTCTTTGGGCCCAACAACTTCCCGTTCGCGTACAACGCCATCTCGGGCGGCGACTTCGTGGCCGCCATCGCGACCCGGAACCCGGTCATCGGCAAGGGCCACCCTGGTCACCCTGCCACGACGCGCATGCTCGCCGTGCTCGCCCACGACGCCGTGCGCGCCGTCGGGCTGCCGCTCGCGACGGTGCAGCTCCTCTATCACCTGCCGCCCGAGCTCGGACTCGAGCTGGTCACCTCGCCCGAGGTCGCGGCGATCGGCTTCACGGGCAGCCGCGCCGGTGGCCTCAAGCTGAAAGCGGCGGCCGAGGGCGTGGGCAAGCCGATCTACCTGGAGATGTCGAGCGTGAACCCGGTGTTCGTTCTCCCGGGCGCGCTCCGCGAACGATCCGCGGCGATCGCCGCCGAGCTGACGGCCTCGGCCTCGGCGGCGGCGGGCCAGTTCTGCACCAGCCCCGGCTTGACGATCGTCGTCGACGACGACCAGGGGCGCGCCTTCACCGGTCAGGTCGCGGGCGCCTTCGCCGGCGTCACGCCCGGGACCCTCCTCGGGCCCGGGTCCATCCCCGCGCTCGAGGGCGGGCTCCGCGTCCTGACCGGGCACGGCGCGCAGATCGTCACCGGCGGCAAGGTCGTGGA
>Ga0068853_100000642_pt1 | contig 23951 bp, 17 predicted proteins | sample KBSCornC32_FD_65655 | JGI IMG/M metagenome (GOLD analysis project Ga0068853, IMG submission 65655) | Corn rhizosphere microbial communities from Kellogg Biological Station, Michigan, USA - KBS Corn C3-2 | ecosystem: Host-associated > Plants > Roots > Rhizosphere > Soil ... | reverse complement strand
GCGCCGATCAATCGCGGCAATTCGGGCGGCCCGACCTTCGACCTTCGCGGTCAGGTCATCGGCATGAACTCGATGATCTTCTCGCCGACAGGCGGCAGCGTTGGCATCGGCTTCGCCATTCCGGCTTCGACGATCCACGACGTGATCGCGCAGCTTGAAGCGCATGGGCATGTTTCGCGCGGCTGGCTGGGCGTCGAGATCCAGAGCATCACGCCGGAACTTGCGGCATCGCTCGGCATGAAGGATCCGAAGGGCGCGATCATCTCCAACATCGTTCCCGATGGTCCGGCGGCGAAAGCCGGCCTGCGCCAGGGTGATGTTGTGCTTTCGGTGAACGGCAAGACCGTCGAAGACTCGCGCGATCTTTCGCGCCGCGTTGCCGCTCTGACCGCCGGTTCGACCGCCACCTTCTCCGTCAATCGCGACGGCAAGGCCGAGACGATCACCGCCAAGATCCAGCCGCGCAAGGAAGAGAAGGTCGCGTCCAACGACAATGGCGGCGAAGCCGTTCCGGGCGCCGTCGGCGCGACGGGAGAGGCGATGGGCCTTGGCCTTGCAGCCGTGACATCGGAGACGCGCCGGACGTTCAACCTCGATGACAGCACACAGGGCGTGCTGATCACCAAGGTCGATCCGGATAGCGACGCCGCGGACAAGGGCTTGCAGCCGGGCGACATCGTGATGTCGGTCAGCAATAAGTCGGTGCGCACGCCGCAGGACATCCAGAAGAGCATCGCCGATGCCAAGGGCCAGGGACGCAAATCTGTCCTGCTGCTCGTGGCGACTTCGAACGGCTCGCGCTTTGTCGCGGTCGATATCGGCAAGACGTGACGCAAGCGAGTGGCGCGGATTGTCCGCGTCGCTCACCCCCGCGACCGGCGGCAGCTGACTCCCCCCAGAGCTGTCGCCGGCGCGGACCCACCATTGCAAGAGGGAACGGCCCCAATGCGTATTCTGGTTGTTGAAGACGATCTGGAAGCCCAGCGTTATCTGGTCAACGGACTGAAAGAAGCCGGCCACGTCGTCGACGATGCCGCCGATGGCGAAACCGGGCTGACACTCGCGCTGTCGCGGCCTTATGACGTCGCCATCGTGGATCGCATGCTTCCCAAGATGGACGGGTTGTCGGTCGTCGAAGAGATGCGCGAGCACAGCAATGTGACGCCGGTTCTGTTCCTGAGCGCGCTGTCGGAAGTCGATGACCGCGTGAAGGGTCTCAAGTCCGGCGGTGACGATTACCTGACCAAGCCCTATGCCTTCGTGGAATTGCTTGCACGCATCGACGCGCTGATGCGCCGCCGTTCGCCGTCGTCGGTGAAGACGCGTCTTCAGGTCGGCGATCTCGAACTCGATCTTCTGACCCGCGGCGCCAAGCGCAGCGGTTCGGACATCGACCTTCAGCCGCGCGAATTCCGCCTGCTCGAATATCTCATGCGCCATGCCGGCCAGGTTGTGACGCGCACCATGCTGCTCGAAAGCGTGTGGGAATATCACTTCGATCCGCAAACCAATGTGATCGACGTGCATATCTCCCGACTTCGCGCGAAGATCGACAAGGGGTTCGAGCTGCCGCTGCTCCATACCGTGCGCGGTGCCGGTTACATGATCCGTGCGCACGCTTAATATCCTTCGCACCCAGGCGTTTCGGATTGTCATTGTTTATGTCGTGGTGTTCGCGCTCTCAGTGAGCGCGCTCATCGCATTCACCTATTGGAACACGGAACGCGCGCTCGACGCGCAGACCGATCAGATCATCGGCGCGGAGATCACCGGGCTCTCCGAGCAATATCAGCGTCTCGGTCTGCGCGGTCTTGCGGATGTCGTGATGAGCCGGTCCGCGCATGGCGGGCCGGGACTCTATCTCCTTCTCGACCGCGCGAAGCAGCCGATTGCCGGCAATCTCGACGGCATGCCGCAGGCCGTCGATCATCAGGGTAGCGAGATCGAATTCGATTACGAGCGCCGCGTCGAAGGCCAGCTCGAACGCCGCCGTGCGCGGGGGCGCACATTTCTGCTGCTTGGCGGTTTCGAGCTTCTGGTCGCACAGGATGTGCACGAACGCTTCCTGACGGAGAAATTTTTCACCACCACGTTGCCGTGGACCATCATTCTGATGCTGCTGCTCGGTCTGATCGGCGGCGGATTAATGAGCCGCAACATGCTGAGGCGTCTCGATCAGATCAATCGCACCGCGGGTGAGATCTTCGCCGGTGATTTCTCACGCCGCGTGCCGGTGACGCGTGCGCATGACGAGTTCGATACGTTGGCCGACAGCCTCAACCGTATGCTCGACCGTATCGAGCGGCTGATGAAAGGTGTGCGGGAGGTGACGGACTCCGTTGCGCACGATCTGCGTACGCCGCTAACGCGTCTGCGCAATCGGTTGGAAGACACGATGCGCCGGCTGGAAGGCGAGGGGAAGGATTCGTCTGAGATCGAAGCGGCGATGCGCGAGACCGATCAGATCATCGCGACCTTCAACGCGCTGCTGTTGATCGCAGAAGCCGATTCCGGTGTCACACGCGGCGCGATGGCGCCTGTCGATCTGGCGCCGATTGCCGATGACGTGTCCGAACTCTACGAGCCGCTCGCCGAAGAGAATGGTGTGACGCTGGAGATCAAACCGGCGGGTGCCACGATGATCGAAGGCAATCGCAGCCTGATCAGTCAGGCGCTCGCCAATCTTGTCGACAACGCGATCAAATACACGCCGACCGGTGGGCACATCAGCGTGTGGCCGGCGGTGACACCGGAAGGTGTGGAGCTCACGGTGGCCGATACCGGCCCCGGCATTCCCGCGACCGACCGTGCGCGTGTGGTCGAACGTTTTGTGCGCCTGGAAGCCAGCCGCAATTCGCCGGGCACGGGTTTGGGCCTCAGTCTCGTCGCCGCGGTGGCGCGTCTGCACAATGCGCGGCTCATTCTGGAAGACAATGCGCCGGGCCTGAAGGCGATCATCCGCTTCCCGCGTCCGCCGCTGTTTCCGCGCGCCGCGCAGAGGCGCTGACCCGAGCGTTCGTGATAGACACGCACATGAGCGGATTCGCCAACCCGAACCTCGTCCTGCCGAAGCCGTTCGACCCCGCGCGTGTTGAACGGACGTTCGCAGCGCTTGAAGCAGAAGGCTTGAAGTTCGACGGCACACCGCGCGCCGTTCTCGAAGCCGCATTGGGCAATTCGCCTTATCTGAGCCGCCTCGCATTGCGCGAGCGAGCATTACTCAACCACCTGTTCGCCGATGGGCCGCAGATCGTTGTTGAAGAGGCGCAAGCGAAAGCGCTGTCGGCATCCGATGCAGCGGATCAGAACGAAGCAATGGCCGTCCTGCGCATCGCCAAACGGCAGGCGGCGCTCGCCATCGCGCTTGCAGATATCGCCGGTATCTGGGACGTCGTCGACGTCACGCGTGCGCTGTCGAACTTCGCTGATGCGAGCGTGAAAGGCGCGTTGCGTTTTCTTCTGCGCGAAGCCGCAGCCCGCGCCGAGATGACGGAACGCGACGGCGCGACGTTGGAAGCAACGACCGGTCTTGTCGTTCTCGCGATGGGCAAGTACGGCGCGTTCGAATTGAACTATTCGAGCGATATCGATCTCATTGTTTTCTACGATCCGGCGCATTTCCCGTTCCGCAAGCGCGACGATCCGCGCGGTGCAGCGGTCGATATCGTCAAAGGTCTTGTGAAGCTGCTGAGTGAGACGACATCGGACGGTTATGTTTTCCGCGTCGATCTTCGTTTGCGTCCCGATGCTGGCGCAACACAGGTCGCGATCTCCACCGATGCGGCGGAGGCCTATTACGAAGGCATGGGCCAAAATTGGGAACGCGCCGCGATGATCAAGGCGCGTGCCTGTGCCGGCGATCCACGAACCGGCGCGAGTTTTCTGAAAGCGATCGAGCCGTTCGTCTGGCGGCGCAATCTCGACTACGCCGCGATCGAGGATATCCATTCGATCAAGCGTCAGATCCATGCACATGGCGGTCATGGCGCAATCGCAGTTGCCGGGCACAACATCAAACTCGGGCGCGGCGGCATCCGCGAGATCGAATTCTTCGCACAGACGCAGCAGTTGATCCTCGGCGGCCGCATTCCGAGCCTTCGCCCGCCAGCGACGCGCGACGCGCTCGACGCCTTGTGCACGCGTGGGCTGGTGAGCGAGAGCACGACCATTGATCTCGATCATGCCTATCGCTATTTCCGCAAGCTCGAACATCGTCTGCAGATGATCGAGGATGAGCAGACGCACACCCTGCCGAAATCCGATGAAGGCCTCGCGCATATCGCGTGTTTCATGGGCTATGACGACGCGAAGACGTTTGGCGTGGCGCTGCGCAAGCAGCTCGAGATCGTGCAGGGTCACTACGCGCGACTGTTTGAACGCGAGGCGCCGCTTGCTGCCGACGCGGGAAGCCTTGTCTTTACCGGCGTCGAAGACGATCCGGAAACGCTCGATACGTTGAACAGCATGGGTTATCGCGATGCGCACCATGTCGCGAACGCGATCCGGGGCTGGCATCACGGACGCATCCGCGCCACACGCAGTGCGCGCGCGCGCGAGTTGCTCACCAAACTTGTCCCAGCGCTTCTGGCTGCGCTGGCCTCGAGCGCCGATCCCGATGCCGCGTTTATGCAGTTCGACCGCTTCGTTTCGAACCTGCCGGCTGGCGTGCAGCTGTTCTCGCTCTTTCTAGCGCGCCCTGAATTGTTGCAGCTTGTGGCGAAGATTGCGGGCTCGGCGCCGAAGCTCGCGACACATCTGGCACATGCGCCGGCGACGCTCGATGCGCTGATGGATTCCAATTTTATGAATGCGCTCCCTATCCGCACCGATCTGGACGCGGCGTTACGCGATCTCATGAATCGCGCGGAAGACTATGAAGCGAAACTTGATGCCGCGCGCCGCTTCGCCAAGGAGCAGATTTTCCGCGTTGGTGTGCAAATCATCGAAGGTACGGCGAAGGCCGAAGGCGCGGCATGCGCGCTCACCGATGTGGCCGAGTGTATCGTGGCCGAATTGCTGCGCGCCGTCGAAGACGAGCTTGCGCAGAGTGCCGGTCGTGTGCCCGATGGCCGCTTTGCCGTGATCGCGATGGGCAAGCTCGGGGGCCGCGAAATGACGGCGGCGTCCGATCTCGATCTGATCTTCGTCTATCACACGCCGCCGCTGCACGAGCATTCCGATGGCGAGCGCCCGCTTCCGGTCATCGTCTATTACGCGCGTCTCGCGCAACGCCTGATCGCGGCACTGACGGTGCTGACGGCACAAGGCGGTCTCTACGAAGTCGATATGCGGCTCCGCCCCACGGGCAATAAGGGGCCGGTCGCCGTCAGCCTGGAATCTTTCCGCCGCTATCACGAGACTGAGGCGTGGACCTGGGAACGGCTTGCTTTGACACGCGCGCGCGCGGTCGCAGGTTCGGCTTCGCTTTGTGAAGAAGTTGAATCCGTGATCCGCGCGGCGCTGGTCGCGAAGGCGGACGACTCCAAAATCTTCGCCGACGCGCGCGAGATGCGGGAGAAAGTTGCCGCACAATTTCCCGGCAAGAGCCGCTGGGATCTCAAATACGCGCCGGGTGGATTGGTCGATATCGAATTCGCGGCACAGGCGCTTCAGCTACGCGCAGCGCATACGCATCCCGAAGTACTCACCACAAACACCATCGGCGCGTTGAAGAAGCTCGTGGGAGCGGGCGCGCTTTCTGGCAATGACGGCGCAGCGCTCATCGAAGCTGCGGAGTTCCAGAATGCGCTGACGCACGTGCTGCGGATTGCGGTCGATGGAACGCTCGATCCCGAGAATGCGACCGCCGGTCTCAAAGCGCTTTTGGTTCGCGCAGGCAATGTGGGCGATTTCGTTGGACTAGAAGAGCGGTTGCGTCAGACGCAGACCGCTGCACATGACGCCTTCGAACGCATACTCAGCGCGGGCTAGCTGTATACTCGCCTATCGCCGGATCAAGGTATTGGTTGTTCGCTTCGCGGATTTTTGAGGCCGCTTCGTCGTAGAGAAACGGCAGGAACACATATCTGTCGCCGCGCGTGACCGGGTTCGCGGCATGCAGCAGTGAGCAGGAGAAAACGACGGCGCCGCCCGCTGGCGGCTTGATCCCGTTCGAGCTGAACTCCGGAAAACGAATTTCCCCGCCTTCGTAATCGTCATTGAGATTGAGCGACACCGCGAATCGGCGATGCGCCGTCCCCTTGGTGGTGTTGTCGCGATGGACATTGAAGTGTCCGCGATCTTCGGCCGAGTAGCACGCCACTATAAAGCGTTCGACGCGCGTTGCCTGAAATTGATAGGCCTTGGCGATCTCCGGAACGATGCGCCGCGCGATACGCTGTTTCGTTGCCGCGAGCAGCGCTTCGTCTTGGATCGTGCAATCCTTGCGGCGCTTGTGTCTTGGATCGGTGACAACAACGGTCTTGCCGTCCATCTCCCGCATGAAGCCGCTCGGTTGGCCGCCGTGCTTTTCGTAGAGCGCGATAAGGCTTCGGCAAAGCTCCGGCTCGAAAACATTGGGAAGAACCAAGACTGGTGCCTGCACTTCGAGGCCTGCGGCACGCCCGACAGGGGGGAGTGTGTTGAGATAAGACATGACCCCGGCGATATGTCCCGGATCGGCTGTCATCGGGAATGTCTTGAGCACCCGGAGCATTGGATCGAGCACGATCCAGAACCGTCTGACGGCGATACCCCCGGCGGAGACTTGGGCTTCCCGGGGGGCGGCGCCGTAGAGCCGCGCGATGCTGGCGTCGAAGTCCCAAAAGACCGTCGGCGCATTGCCGCCAGTGGGGACCCGCCCGGTTGTCTCGTCCGCCTGGTCTAGGCTGACGCCAAAGAACGCGATGTTTTTGTCGTCCAGGGCAGCACGATTCGCGGCCATGGCTTCGTAGGCGGCTCGGCCGATGGGATCGCCGACGGTCGCAAAGAAGCAGAGGACCACGTAGGACCCGCCCGATTTATCGATGGAATAACTTTCTTGCGCGGAAATTCGCTGCCGAAACCACGGTGCGGGATCGCCCGGCGCCAGCGCGACGTAGGTTCTGCCTGCTTCTGCTGCCGCGCTCACGGCGCACTCCGAACCACAAAACGCGGGGAAACCTTGACCACTACCAATGGTTTGTCCAGCGCCTCAAGAGTCCCGACTCGGAGCTTCCCCACAAACGTGTGCCCGTCTTCCCACACTTCGATATTGCGTAAGGGATTCATAGGGATGTCACATCGTAAAGATTGACTTGAAGCCCGTTCACCATTAACGATTCAAGCGACAATTGGCGATTTGTCTTTGCTGATCTCTGTTCGGGGAGGGGCTGCAAGACAAGTGTCTGCTGGGGGAAATCAAATCTGAATGTCTGATCGGCTTCGATCCTGATCGTCGGCGCGGTGCTGTCTAACGCAGCGCTGGCGAAGATCGGGCGAGGTCGAATTGCCTACACCGGCTGGTGCCGCGGCGAAGCTGCGGTTGCCGCCGCAACCGTCAACGAGATCCAAGAGGAAGCGTTATCATGACCAATCTGACACAAGGCGACGATACCTATAACGGCGGCAACGGCGACGACATTGTCAACGGCTTGGGTGGTAACGACACCATCAATGGCAATGGCGGTGACGACACGATCAACGGCGGTGGCGGCAACGACACAATCGACGGCGGCTCGGGTGACGACCAGATTAGCGGCGGCTCCGGCGATGACAGGCTGACAGGCGGCCTTGGCAACGACATCCTCATTGGCGGTTCGGGCATCGACACGGTTGTCATCAATGCCAGCGGTACGGCCGGCATCGGTTCGGCGAACGGCGGTGTTCTAACAGTTCTCACGGCCGATGGTCAGGATCAGCTCTCCGGCGTCGAATTCATCCAGTTCACCAACGGCACGGTGGCGGTGCACAACGCCAATGCCGACGCTTATCTCGGCGCCGACACGGCCTCGATCAATCAGGACGGCTTCGCCAGCGCCAGCGTAGCGACGAACGACTTCGATATCGACAACACGATGACGATCACAGGCATCCATTCCAACAACGAGAATACGGACGGTACGCTTGGGTCGTCCCTGCAGGGTGAATACGGAACACTGACCCTGAATGCCGACGGCAGCTACAGCTATTCGGCGGGCTCGGGCACGGAGAGCCTCGGCGTGGGTGAGAGCGTCACCGAAACCTTCACCTACACGGTGCATAGCGGCGGCGATGATTTCACCCAGACGCTGTCGATCACCATCAACGGCACCAACGACACGCCGAGCATCACGTCCAGTGCTACGTCCGCGACCTATAACGACACGCTGGCCAACGACACGTTCACGAATGCCTCGGGCACTCTGACCGCGTTCGACAAGGACACGAACGACAGTCTCACCTTTGGCGTGACAGGGGCAACGGCCGACAACAGCCAGAGCGGCTATGATATGTCGCTCGCGGGCACATACGGTACGCTCTACATCAACTCGTCGACGGGCGCGTATGTCTATGTCCCGAGCGATACCGCGATGGAAGCGGCCAAGACCACGGTGTCTGACAGCTTCACCTTCACCGTCAGCGACGGTCATGGCGGCACTGATAGCCAGGCGTTCACGGTCACGGTCAACGGCGTAAACGACAAGCCGACGCTCGGCGCGATCAGCGGCATGACGTTCACGGACACGTCGGCGGACGACACGTTCACGACCCAGACCGGCTCGCTCGTCGGTGCGGACCGCGATCACGATGCGCTGACCTATCATGCAACGGGCGAGAGCTTGAACGCGTCGCAGTCGGGCTTCGACCACGCGGTCGCGGGCACCTACGGCACCCTTTACTTCAATGCCTCGACCGGTGCTTATGAGTATGTTCCGAACGACGGCGCGATCGAAGGCCTGAAGACTACGGCCAGCGACACCTTCACGTTCTCGGCGACGGATGGTCAGCTGTCGAGCTTGCAGCAGACACTGACGGTTACGCTGAACGGCACGAACGACACCCCGGTCATTTCGGCATCGTCGGCGAGCACCGATCTCACGGAATCTGGTGGCGTCAACAATGGCAACTCCGGCACGCTCACGGCGTCGTCGACGGTGACCTTGAGTGACCGTGACTCGGCCGATACGCCGAGCTTCGACACCACCGCGCTGGGGACCAATGGCTGGGTCAATGACGGCGGCGGATTCTGGCACAAGATCGGCACCTACGGCACGGCCACGCTCGACACGGCGACCGGCCATGTGACCTACGGCCTCAACGACAACGATACCGACACGCAGGCGCTGCAAACCGGCGACACGGTTACCGACAGCTTCACCCTCTATGCGACGGACGGCACAGCGGGCAGCTCGACGACTATCGACTTCACGATCCATGGCTCGAACGACGCCGCAGTGATCAGTGGCTCGACGTCAGGATCGGCGACGGAAGCCGGCACGTCCTCTGGCTCGGCTGCCACGGGCACCGCGACCGATACCGACGTCGACAACGCCGCGAACACCTTCCAGGTGGTTTCCTCGGCGACGACGAGCGACAGCGGCTATGGCACATTCACGGTTGACGCCAGCGGCCACTGGGTCTTCACGGTCAACGACGCCAATTCGGCAGTGGATCAAATGAATGTCGGCGACTCACTGACAGACACCTTCACGATCCACACGGCGGATGGTACGGCACAGCAGATCTCTGTCACGATCTATGGCGCCAACGACGCTGCGATCGTGTCCGGCACGACCTCGGGCGGAGTGGTTGAATCCGGTGGCGCGCTCTTCTCGGGCACGCCGACGGTGAGCGGCACGATCACGGATACCGATGTCGACAACTTTGACAATCTGTTCACGGCCCAGAGTGCAACTTTGACGGATCACAGCTACGGTTCCTACACGATCGATTCGTCGGGCAACTGGACCTTCACACTGAACAATTCGCTCGCGGCTGTTCAGGCCCTGAACGACGGCGATCATCTGACCGAGACGTTCACCGTCACGACCATCGACGGCACGCAGCAGGTGATCTCAGTCGTGATCGATGGCCACAATGAGGTGTTTGCCGGTACCGCTGGCAACGACGTCATGAATGGCTCGATCTATGGCGACACGATGTCGGGTGGCGATGGCAACGATACCTATCGCATTAACAACACTGCAGACGTCATCAACGAGAGCGCCAATCAGGGCGAGGACACCGCGCAAACGTCCGTTAGCTACACCCTCGGCGCCAATGTCGAAGATTTGGTCATGAGTGGCCACAACGACATCAACGGCACGGGCAATGAGCTCAACAACCTGATCGTCGGCAACTCGGGCAACAACGTCCTGAACGGCTTAGCTGGCGACGATCTGATCCGCGGCGGTGCAGGCAACGATACGATCGAAGGCGGCGACGGCGATGACAACATCGACGGCGGCAACGGATCCGACACGGCGTCCTATGCCAACGCGTCCGCCGGCGTGCACGTATCGCTCCTGTCTGCGTCTTATCAGGACACGCTTGGTGCTGGCTTCGACAAGCTTGTGGGCATCGAAAACCTGACGGGCTCATCGCATGACGACACGCTGATCGGTGATGGCAATAGAAACGTGCTCACCGGCGGTGGCGGTGCGGATACACTCACCGGCGGCGCTGGTATCGACACCTTCGTCTATACAGCGGCGTCGGACTCGGCGTATGGCCATGCCGATACGATCACTGATCTGGTGAATGGCGATAAGATCGACCTCACGGCGCTGGGCAACGACTTCCAGATCGTGGGTGCCTTTGACGGTCACGCGCATGAGATCACGCTGAGCTACAACGCTGGTACGCATATCACGACGATCTCCATCGACATGGATGGCAACGGGGTAGGAACCGACGCGGGAGACATGCAGATCCTCGTCAACGGCGATCACCACACCTTCTCGAACTTCCTCGGGTTGGGTACGTGATCTGAGCGTCCATTAACAATCGGCAAGCCCGGCAGGAGGACCCTCCTGCCGGGCTTTGCTTTTGTGGCGAGCCGTGAGCGGCAACGCGGTTCCCGCAGGTGATTGTTCGACGTTTTTTCCGATGGGCCCTATATTCGCGACGCTGGCGATGATAGGGACCACGGCCTCCGCGCGGCGGGCGCAAGGAGGCGATGTCCACCTCTTGCGACATGACGGGACGCAAGGGTGCGGGCAGGCAGCTTGTCGAATTGGGCGATTTTCGAATGCGTGGCTTTCTGTGGGGCTTCACAGCCGCCGTTCTGAGCGTTGCGCTGGCCGCGCCGGCGGCTGCGGATCGCTTCCGGCTGGCGGACGCCCTCGCGCTGGCCTACTCAACTAATCCCGAACTCGAAGCCCAGCGCGCCAAAGTCCGTCAGGCGGATGACGTGGTCGCGGAAGCCCGCGGCGGCTGGCGGCCGAGCGTTGGCACGTCGGCTTCTTATGGGTTCGAGCGTGCCGAAGGCGTCAATTCCAAATTCGGATTCTCGGAGGGCACGCTCAACATCACGCCGCTCGATGCGCGCGCTACGATTTCCCAGCCAATCCTGACGGGCGGGCAGGCCTATGCGCAGGTCCAGCGCGCGATCGCGCTTGTACGCTCTGCCCGCGCCGATCTGCTGAACGCCGAACAGCAAATCCTGCTCGCCGCGACCACCTCCTATATGGATGTCGTTCGCGATGTCCTCTTGCTGCGTGTGCATCAGGACGATGTGTCGATTCTCGTACGTCAGCGCGAGGCGACCAAAACCCAATTGGATGCCGGCGCGGCGACCAAGACAGATCTCCAGGAAGTCGAAGTTCGCCTGGCCGGTGCCCAAGCCGATCTTGCAGCAGCACAAGCACAACTCACGCAAAGCCGTGACAATTTCGAACGCATCGTCGGGCGGCCACCCGAAACGCTTGAGGATTCGCCGCCCTTGCCGAGATTGCCGGGCACACAGGAGCAGGCGATGGCCTTGGCACTGCGGCTGGCACCGCGCATTCAGGGGGCGCAGGCGAACGACAAGGCCGCACAGTACGGTATCGACAACGCAGAAGGCGCGCTCTTGCCGCACGCATCGATCGTGGCGCAGTACGACTACACGCGGAACTCGCTTGCTTCGGCGTTGGGCGCCGGATCGCAGGGCAGCGCCCTTTCCGTCCTCGGTCAGATCTCAGTGCCGCTTTATCAGGGCGGCGCGGACACCGCCCGAATTCGTCAGGCCAAGGAGGCCAAGAGTCAGTCCCGTCTCAGTATCTTTGACGCCGACATCGCGACGCGTCAGGTGACCAAGGATGCCTGGGGCACATTTCATGCTGCGCTCACGGCGGTCGGTTTCAACGAGCGGCGCGTCACGGCCAGCCTTCAGGCGCTAGATGGCGTGATCCAGCAACAGCACCAGGGCGAACGCTCGATCCTGGATATCCTGAACGCGGAACAGGAGAAGCTGGCGGCCCAGGTGGCGCTCAACGCTTCGCGTCATGATATGGTTGTGACTGCGTATCAACTGCTGGCGGCGACAGGGCAGCTAACCGCCAAACAGCTGGCGCTGAAGGTGAAATTGTACGACCCGAACGATCACTATAACCAGACGTCATCGAGCTGGATCGATTTTGGGGGCTGAGGATGCGGAAGTACTGACGTGAGTAGTCCTGGTAAGAACCCGCTGGCACCGCAGAAGCCGCGCCCGATGCGCGATGCGCTTGCGTCGAACCGGCGCCTGCTGCTGGTCGCGCTTTCGTTCAGCGCGGCGATGAACATCCTCGCACTCACCACATCGTTCTACATGCTGCAGGTTTACGATCGCGTGCTGACAAGCCGCAGTCTCGAAACCCTAGGCCTTCTGACGCTGATCGCGGTGGCCGCGCTCATCGTCTATGGCTGGCTCGATTCCTTGCGACTGCGCCTCGTTCAGCGCGTCGCCATGCGGACAGTGGATGCGTTGGGCAAGAAAGTCTTGCGTGCGATGGTCGCCACCTCTTCGCAGACCGGCGGCGCATCGATCCGCAACGGGCTTCGCGATCTCGATACCGTCAAGAGTTTCATCGGAAGCCCGGCTGTGAACGTGGTTCTCGATGCGCCGTTCACGGTGATCTTCTTTCTTGTCCTTGTCGTGCTGCATTGGGCGCTGCTCGCAACTGTCATTGTCGGCGGCGGAATTCTTATCGGCATTGCGTGGCTCAGCCAGAAGCTGACCAGCGCGTCGCTCGTACAGTCGATCGATCTGCAATCGCGTTCGCTCAATTTCGCCGAAGATGGCCTGCGCAATGCCGACGTTCTCGAAGGCATGGGCATGTCGGCGACATTCGTCGATCGCTGGCACGCACAATGGAGCAATGCGACGCGCGCGAACACGCTGGCTGCGGATCGCGATTCCAAGCTCACCTCGGCCTCGCGCACGGTACGACTGCTGATCCAGATCGCGCTTCTGGGTCTCGGCGCGTTCCTTATCCTCAATCTTCAGGCCACCGGCGGCATCATGATCGCGTCATCGATCATCGGCGCGCGCGCGTTGGCGCCAATCGAATCCGGCGTCGCGTCCTACAAGGCTTTCACCGCCGCACGGCTGGCATGGATGCGGCTCGAGGAAATCCTCAACACAGCGCCAAAACGCGACGAGGGCATGGCATTGCCGGCACCCGCGGGAAAGCTTTCCGCGATCCGAGTCGGCTATATCAGCCCGCTGACGCGCAAGCCTGTGCTCAACAATGTCAGCTTCGAGCTCCAGCCGGGTGAGTCACTCGGCATCGTTGGGCCCTCGGCCTCGGGCAAGTCGACGCTTGTGCGGCTTCTGGTCGGTGCATGGCCGTGTGTAGCTGGCAATGTCCGCCTGGATGGCGCGGATATCTACGCATGGCCGCGTGCGGAGCTCAGCCGTTATGTCGGTTATCTGCCGCAGGACGTGGAACTCTTCTCCGGCACCATTCGTGAAAACATCGCCCGCATGAGCGACGGCGATCCGGCGGCGGTGGTCACTGCCGCAAAACGGGCTGGCGCGCATGAGATGATCCTGGGGCTGCCCAAAGGCTATGACACTGAGATCGGCCAACGCGGGCACCGCCTTTCCGGCGGCCAGGCGCAGCGCATCGGCATCGCGCGTGCGCTCTATGGCGAGCCTAAACTCGTTGTCCTCGATGAGCCCAATTCCAACCTCGACACTGCGGGTGAGGAAGCGTTGCTGTTCACGCTGGCGATGCTCAAGCGCGATGGCGTGACGGCGGTCATCGTCGCGCACCGGCCGAGCATCCTCGCCAGCATCGACAAGCTCATGGTGCTGCGGCCCGATGGGTCGGTCGATGCGTTTGGACCGCGTGCGGAAGTTATGGCGCAATTCACCCGCCGCGCGCAGCCGCAACAGCCGCCGCCGCAACAGCAGCAACAACAGGCGCCGGGCAATGTCGTCAATCTGCCCGTTGGTTCCGATCACGGAGGCAAGCCGTGACCGATCAGGCCCAAGCAGCGCCGCCGCCCGCGCCGCGCTTCACGCCACCACGGTTCCTCGTGAATCTTTGGAACTCGGCATGGGTCGTGCGCGCCCGCAAATTTGTCTTTCCGGAAGACGAGCAAACCTATTCCGATCCGCAATACGATTACCTCAATCCGGAGAAGCTGATCCGCACCGGCCTTATCGTCGTGGCTGTGTTCTTCGTCGGCGTGTTGGGATGGGGGAGCCTCGCGCCGCTCGATAGCGCGATTGTCGCGCAGGGCGTGGTGGTGGTGGAAACGCATCGCAAGACGATCCAGCATCTGGAAGGCGGGATCGTCAGCACCATCTATGTCCGCGACGGACAGCGTGTTCGCGCCGGGCAGCCGCTGGTCCAACTCGATGATACCGAGAGCAAGGCGAGCCTCGATCTTCTGCGCGGTCAGGCCGATGCGCTGGCCGCGCAACAGGCGCGTCTCGAGGCCGAACGCGACAGCGCCGACAAGATCAACTTCCCGGCCGATCTTTTGGCGCGGAAGGCCGATCCTAAAGTTGCCGAGGCGCTCCGCGGCGAGCAGAACACGTTCGATACGCACCGCGCGACGCTGGCAAAGCAGCAGGCGATCTACAATCAGCGTATCAACGAAAACCACCGCATTGTGGCCGGTCTCCAGAGCCAGCAGGCGTCGGTCGAACAGCAGAGCCAGCTGATCGGACAGGAATCCGACAGCGTGCAGCATCTCTACGACAAGGGCCTCTCCACTTTGCCGCGACTTCTGCAGCTCAAGCGTCAGGCTGCCGATCTCACCGGCCAGCACGGTCAGGTCAGCGAGAAGATGGCGCAGGTCAATCTGGATTCCGGTGAGGACGAGCTGCAGATCGTCAATCTGCGCAACCAGTTCATGAATGATGTCGTGAAGGATCTCCGCGACGTCCAGACCAAGCGCTTCGAGACGATGGACCGGTTACATGCCGCGAAAGATATCGTAGCGCGTCTGCGCATGACTGCGCCGACCGATGGCAAGGTTGTTTCTCTTGCCGTGCATTCGAGAGGCGCGGTGATCCGGCCCGGCGATGTGGTAATGGAGATCGTGCCGGTCCAGGATCAGCTCGATGTCGAGGCGCGTGTGCGGCCTGAAGATGCCGATGACGTGCATGTGGGCATGACAGCGAAAGTCAATCTCGGCGCCTACAAGCAGCGCCGCCTGCCCATGATCACCGGAACGGTGACGACGGTGTCGGCCGATCGCTTGATCGATCAGCACACCAATCAGCCCTACTTCAGCGTGATCATCGCGGTGGACCGTAGCCAGCTCAAAGACTATCCGGACGTGAAGCTGATCCCCGGTATGTCGGTGGATGTGTCGCTCGACACCGGCGCACGCACGGCGGTCGAATACTTCTTGGAGCCGATCACGGGCATATTCCGGCGCGGGATGCGGGAGAGATGAGAGTGTCAAAAATGAAATCGGCCGCTTTCGCACTTTTCATGTTGAGTGCCACCTCGACCTGCGCTTTCGCTGCGCAAGACCTGAGTGGATTCAGCGGACTGCTGGACGGCAACTACACCTATAGCCGCGATACGCGCAACGCCGTGGGCAGTGCGATCGATACGGATCAGTACACCGTGCATGGCGTCCTGCTTTACACGTTCGACAACCCCGGCTTTGGCTTCCAAGTCGAAGGGCAGGACAATTTCTACTTCGGCATCAAGCACAATGCTGCGAACCTCTGGTCGGCCGGCGGTACTGCGTTCTTTCGTGACGATAAGGGAACGATCGGCCTGAGCGGCAGCTATTTCGCCGCCGACGCGCCTGCCGCACCGTTCTTTCCCGGAAAGAAATCGATCGAGAGCTATGGCTTCTTCGGCGAGTACTATCCGTTCCGCAGCCTGACCTTGATGGTCAAGGGCGGCGGCACATCCGGCCCAGTGGGACTGGCGAGCTATTTCGGTGGTGGTGGGCTGACCTGGTATGAATACCCAGACCTCGCGTTTCACACTGAGATCAACTTCACCTCGTTCACCTCTGGCGATGACTGGACGGATTACAAAGCGGGTATTGAATACCTGCCGTTCCACACAATGCCGGTGAGTGTCGAGTTCGGTTACGACCACGCGATCGTCGCCGGTGTCGGTTATACGAGCTCGTTCTTCGCGAGCCTCAAATTCCATTTCGGCCAGGGCCACTCGCTTGTGGACTTCGACCGTACCGGTCCGGTGCAATACACCGGCAACGCCACGCCGGGCGCGAACCTGAAGTTCTAGCTACGGCAAGCTGCTTGCTTACGTCGCGGCACGCAACATTTTGCGAAGCAACAACATTGGCGCTGTACAGAAATGATTTCCGCACGACAGAATGCCGTGTTCTGGATGATCGGAGATCACGATGGCTGACGCTTATATCATCGACGCCTGCCGCACGCCGCGCGGTATCGGCAAAGTGGGCAAAGGCGCGCTCGCAGATTTCCATCCGCAGCATCTCGCAGCGACTGTTCTTTCCGCGCTGGCGAAGCGCAACAATTTGAAGACCGCGGAAGTCGACGACATCGTCTGGGGAACGTCGTCGCAGCGCGGCAAGCAGGGCGGCGATATGGGCCGCATGGCCGCGCTCGATGCCGGTTACGACACCAAAGCGAGCGGCATGACGCTCGACCGCTTCTGCGGCTCCGGCATCACCAGCGTGAACATCGCCGCGGCGAATATTATGTCGGGGATGGAAGATCTCGTGATCGCCGGCGGCACAGAGATGATGAGCTATACGAGCGCGACCGCGGATCCGAAATCACCGCCATTCATGGACAGCGGCAATCTGCGCCTCCGCGCCGCCCATCCGCAATCGCACCAGGGCGTGTGCGCCGATGCCATCGCGACGATGGAGGGCATCTCGCGTCAGGCCGTTGACGAGCTTGCGCTTGTCAGCCAGCAGCGTGCCGACGCCGCGATCCGCGGAAATCATTTCGCGAAGAGTCTCGTGCCTGTCCATCGTGAAGATGGAACTTTGGCGCTCGACCGCGAAGAATTCCCGCGCCCGCAGACGACGATGGAAGGGCTGTCGGCGCTCAAGGCATCCTTCGCGATGCTCGCCGAGGTGCCACTGGACGAGAAGGGCACGACTTATGGCGGCCTTATCCGTCAGGCCTATCCCGATGTGAAGATCGAGCACATCCATCACGCGGGTAATTCTTCGGGCGTGGTGGACGGTGCAGCAGCCGTGCTGCTCGCGTCGGGGAACTACGCCAAGAAAAATGGTTTGAAGCCGCGCGCGCGGATCGTCGCCATGGCGAATATGGGCGACTGCCCGACATTGATGCTCAACGCACCCGTTCCAGCGGCGCGCAAGGTGCTGGCAAAGGCTGGCCTGACCATCGACGATATCGACCTTTTCGAAATCAACGAAGCCTTCGCCGTCGTCGCGGAAAAATTCATCCGCGATCTCAAGCTCGACCGCGCGAAGGTGAACGTGAACGGCGGCGCGATGGCGCTCGGTCATCCCATCGGTGCAACGGGCTCGATCTTGATCGGCACGGTTCTCGACGAACTGGAGCGCCGCGATCTGAAACGCGGGTTGGTGACGATGTGCGCCGCCGGCGGAATGGCGCCGGCCATCATCATCGAACGGGTGTACTGAGCCAACGCACCGTTAGCCAAGTACCTGAAATATTTGAGAGAAACCTGGAGCGGGCGAGGCGAATCGAACGCCCGACCCTAACCTTGGCAAGGTTATGCTCTACCCCTGAGCTACGCCCGCAATCCAAGTTGGGGGCGGGTTATCGCTTATGCCCGGGCCGGATTCAATAGGCTCTTTCAAGGGATAATCGGGAGGGCGGAACCGCTCTGGTTCCCTCTGGCCGGGCATGCAGAATGGCCAGATGCGAGGATTTCCCAGCCGCCATTACGTGACCTTCCCGTCGCTGCATCCAGAGCCGCTGACGATTGCCGCGCGGCTGATGGCGCCTGCGACTGACGCTGAGAAATCACCCGCAGTGATCATCCTGCATGGCTCTGCCGGACCTTCGACGCGCGAGGGTGGTTATGCGGAGACGCTCCATGCGGCGGGGTTCGTGACTCTGGAGCCGGATCTGTGGTCGGCGCGCGGGCTCGCGGGCGGTTCGGAAGGCCGGCCTAAGACCGTTCCGGAGACATTGCCCGACCTCTATGGCGCGCGTGCGTTTCTCGCCGGGCGCCCCGATGTCGATGTCTCGCGGATCGGTGTGATGGGATTTTCCTTCGGGGGCGTCATGGCGATGCTCGCCTCGACGCGTCGCTACAACGATCAATTTCTTAAGGACGAACATTTCGCGGCGCTGATGCCGGTCTATCCGGCTTGCTGGACTTACAACACGGTTCCGGGACATGAGTGGCGCGATCTCGTCGATGCGCCGATGTTCATTGTAACGGGCGGCGCCGATCAATATGACGACGATCCCGCCGCGAACGAAAAGCTCATCGCGTCATTGCCGCCGCCCGACCGCGCACGTGTTCGCACGCATGCCTTCGCCGATGCGCATCATTGCTTCGATATGCCGGGCGTCGATGTCATCGTTCAGGACCCGATGAGTCATCGCGGTGCGGGTGGTTCTGTGGTCATGCGCCATCATCGGCAAGCCACGGTGCAATCGCATAAGCTCTGCGTCGAGTTCTTCAACGAGACGCTCAAATAGCGTTCGGGAAATGCGCCGCCAATATTTGCGCGACGCCAGGGTAGTTAGCGATCGACGATCTATCCGCTTTATTCCACTCCCCCGCACTCGCGGGCTTACTGCTTTCGTCGCGCTTTTCAATGCGTGAAATGGTGCTTTCCGGCATGTCTAGGCCAAGCGGAGAAAAGATGTTTTCCCGATAATACCTGAGCTTGTCGGGCGCTGCTTTCAGGGCATCCAGATTGAGGATTGCCACGCGGTCTGCCGCGATTTCCTGCATCTGCCTCAACCGTGCGAATGATGCGACATAGTCTTCAAGAAATTCCCCGACGTCGGCGTAGTTCGCCCAGGTCACCTCTGTATAAGACCGCCAGCAATCGAAGGGATTTCGCGCGCAGTAGAAATAGCGTGGCAGCGATCCGATGCTCCCAAAATGAAGCTCATACTTCTCGAATAGGCCCTCGAGCTTTGGGGATTTGTGGCCGCGAAATTTGGCGGTGTTGAATTTATTTGCCTGGCTTGGTCCACTTTTGGACAAGGGGCCCAGCGAGTCGAATAGGTATTCTCTTTTGCGCTCTGACCAGCCCTCGCCGCGGCGGTCCTTGGCGTAGGCCCGGTCGACGCCTTCGATAAAGGCGAAGAGTTGCTTCATGACGCTGAGTGGGATCTCGCCATTCAGCGCCACTGATGGATGGGTGTTGAGAACACGAAGGGCGTTGGTCGTGCCCGACCGTCCCATGCCGCAAACAAAGACCGGTGTTACCTGGTCCATTGCGCCAGCCAGTCGGCGAGCGCTTGCGGACTCATATGGCGAGCGTCTTCGATCGCGGAGACATGGCCGGTGTTGATGAGCCGTCCATCCGGCGTCGCGATCAGGAACGCGGGCACGCCTTCAAGCCGTTCGGTGATGCCGAAGCGCGCGGGGATTTGAAGATTGCGATTGAAGCGGCCGACATCGACGGTCGCCATTTCGTAATGCGCGGCAAGGAAGGCGTGCAGCTCCGGAAGCTCCATCAATCCCGACATGATCCGGCAATCGGCGCACCAATTGCCGCCGAGGTCGATCATCACTTCCTTGCCGGATTTCCGCGCGCGCGCGAATGCGGCGTCGACATCGGCATTCGCGTTCGCCGATTCGTTGAACGGCCGGTCGGGCACGTCGAGTTCTGACAGCGATGTAATGCTGATGCGGGGCGCCTTGGCGGCCTGCACTGGAAGCGAGAAGAGCGCGACAGCGGTCGCGCAGACAAGCGGGAAAAGACGCATTTACAAGCTCACTCGAAGGGCTTCCGGGGTTCCTGCAAAGCAGGCTTGCCGCTATTCTAACGCGCGGGGGAGCGAGCGCAATCAGCCGCTCACGGCATGTTGAGATCGCACTTCTGGCCGGAACCGGACGGGACGGCTAGACAGGCGCAAACCGATTGGGAGGGGTATCGCAGATGAAAACCGTTTTGATGGGAGCGTTCGCGCTGATGATTTTCTCGAGTGCCGCCGTGGCTGCGGCTGCCCCCAAGCCGGCCGACGATCCCGCGGCTGCCGATCGCGCGAACCCTGCTTATATTTGGGACCTGAACGATCTTTATCCTTCCGCGGACGCGTGGACCGCCGCGCAGCAGAAGGCGAAGGCGCAGGTCGATGCGCTCGACAAATACAAGGGCACGCTGGGTAAGAGCGCGAAGGCGATGCTCGAAGCGCTGGCTGCGATCAGCGATGCCGGACGGGAAGTCGCGCGGCTGAATGTTTATGCATCCCTGAAAGGCGATGAAGACGTCCGCATTGCGGAAAATCAGGAACGCGTGCAGCTCGGCCAGGCGCTCGGTTCGCGGCTGAGTGAGAAGACGGCATGGGTGTCGCCGGAGATCATCGCCATTGGCGCAGCCAAGGTGCACGCATTCGAGAAGCAATCGCCGGAGCTGACGCATCGCTTCGATTTCTATCTCGACAACATCCTGCGTGGCGCGCCGCACACGCTCGGACCGGAGGCCGAGGGCGTAATGTCGGCGGCGAGCAATGTGCTCATCCAGCCGAACAACATCTACAGTCAGCTTTCGAACGGTGAATTGCCATTCCCGAGTGTAACGCTGTCAGATGGCACCAAGATCGAACGCCTCGATCAAGCGGCATATGCGAAATATCGCCAGGCGCCGAACCGCGCCGACCGCAAGCTTGTGTTCGACACGTTCTGGGGCTCGTGGAAGAAGTATGAGGGCACATTCGGTGCATCGCTGATCACGCAGATCCTCGCCGAGGAGTTCGATGCGAAGGTGCGGCATTATCCGAATGCGCTCAGCGATGCGCTGTTCGCCGACAACATGCCGGAGGCGGTTTATCGCCAGCTCGTTGCGCAGGCGAACGCCGGTCTGCCGGTGTTCCATCGCTATCTGACGCTGCGCAAGAAGCTGCTCGGTATCAAGGACGATCTCAGCTACTACGACATCTACCCCTCGATGTTCACGCTCGATACGCCCGAGCATTTCACCGTCGCGGATTCCGAACGCATCGCGTTTGACGTCACTGCGGCCTACGGGCCGGAATATGCGGCCAAGCTGCATCAGGCGTTCTCAGGCCGCTGGATGGACGTGCTGCCGCGCACGGGCAAAGCATCCGGCGCCTATATGAACGGCTCAGCCTATGACGTGCATCCCTATCTGCACCTGAACCACAATTACGATTATGAGTCGCTGTCGACCTTCGTGCATGAATGGGGCCATGCGGTGCACACGCTGCTGACCCACGATGCGCAGCCTTTCGAGAAGTCGAATTATTCGACCTTCACGGCAGAGACAGCCTCGATCTCCAACGAGATGCTGCTCAACGACTACATGGTGGCGCACGCCAAGACCAAGCAGGAGAAGCTCTACTTCCTGGGCCATGGACTTGAACTGATCCGCGGCACGTTCTTCCGCCAGACCATGTTCGGCGAATTCCAGCTCGCGATTCACGAAGAGATCGAAAAGGGTAACGCACTGTCCGGCAAGCGTATGACGGAGATCTATTGCACTCTGCTCAAACGCTATCACGGCGATGACAAGGGTGTGATGAAGATCAACCCTGACTACTGCGTCGAATGGGCGTTCATCCCGCACTTCTACTACGGCTTTTACGTCTGGCAGTACGCGACCTCGATGGCGGGGGCTGCGCAGTTCACCGACGCGATCGAGCATGAAGGCCCTGCCGCGCGCGACCGCTATATCAACATGCTGAAAGCCGGCGGTTCCGATTATGCTTATGAACTCTACAAGAAGGCGGGCATTGATATGGCGACGCCTGCGCCGTATCAGGCCCTTGTCGCGCGCATGAGCCGGATCATGGATCAGATCGACGCGCTCGAAGCGGAGAAGTAAGGGAACTTTCTCGGGGGGAACCCTCGTGCGTTTCTATCGTTAAGAGAACGCACGAGGAGTGACCCATGAAAAAGACGATTTTCACAGCGACTATTTTTTCTGCCTTCTTAATCGCAGGTGGTGTTTACGCGCAAACTTCTGATCAGGGCACGCCGAACACGCTGCACGGTTCAGGCGACATGATGCAGGATGGCCCGCATGCCGCCGCTAATCCGAATGCGAGTGCCGAAATCGGAATGCGCGAGTCCGACAAGCAGGCCGCGCATATGAAGGCGTGCGAAAACAAATGGACGGCGGCGAAGGACAATGGGACGGCTGGCGGCCAGACTCACCGCGAGTTCATGAACGCCTGCCTGAGTTCGATGTAGTCGCCACGCATGACGGCTTGATCTATGCTCACCCGCGCTGGTGCCGAGTTCACGGCGCGCGGGGAGAGTGTCATAACAAGCTCCAACACTACGATACTTTGTTTTGCGCCGGCGCTATTGCTCACCGGCTGCATGGGTGCTGGCCCAACCGTCGCGGTGACCACTGAAGCAGTAGCTATCAGTATTGCCAAGGAGCGGTGCTCAATGACCCGTCCGTTCGATGCCGGCGAGCAATGGCACGCGAAACTGCGCGACGGTCTGTGGCATGTTTGGCTCGCGCGCGACATTGACCCGCGCGAACCAGTCGTCGGCACGCTCGACATCTGGATTCGCGCGAACGATGGCGACGCGCAGAAGTGCAACGCCGCGAACTAGAGCCTACTGAATCTGCCAGGTGATGGAGACATCCGCGGACACGCTTTCTTCGCCAGCGGCAATCGGCGTCTCCGCCAGTTTGTCCATGCTCATCAACATGCGTCCCATCGGCCGCGGCGGCGCCACCGACCCGCCTTCGCTGATCGACAGAATGGGCCCTAAGGACACGCCGGCCGCCGAAGCATAAGCCTGTGCCTTAGCCATAGCGTCCTTCACCGCCTGCTCACGTGCCTTCGCCAGCAGAGGTTTTGGATCGGAGATCGTGAAGTTCGGCCCGTCGACCTGATTGCTGCCGGCCGCTATCAGCGCATCGAGCGTGGGCCCGATCTTCTCCATCCCGACGACCAATACGCTCACGGTGTTGGAAACCTGATATCCGGCGACGTGCTGCACCTGTCCAGGCTTGCCCGCATATTGCGGCGAGACCGATACGTTCGACGTCTGCATGTTCTTGTCGGGAATGCCTGCACGCTTCAGCGTATCAAACACCGCATTCATCGCGCGCGCGTTGGCAGCGAGGGCGGCCGCAGCCGTCGGTGCCTGTGTGACGACGCCGGTCGACATAAGCGCGGCATCGGGCGCGGATTTGACCTCGCCGGTCCCCGAAACGGTTAAAGTGCGTGGCGCGGTGTCGGCCGCCAAAGCTGGCTGTGCCGCAAGCAGCAATAGGCTTACGGGCAGCGCGAGCATGAATCTGGTCATCGCAATCTCCTCTTCGAAATCAGCGCAGCATCGCCGTCAGCTGGGGCGAAACTGGGGCATCATTCTAGCTTTTCGCGGCTGGATGCAGGAGCCTATTCCGGTCCGGGGAAATCCTGCTATGCACCCTCTCGGAGGGCCTGTAGCTCAGTTGGTTAGAGCTGACCGCTCATAACGGTTAGGTCCCAGGTTCGA
>Ga0068853_100000640_pt1 | contig 23975 bp, 26 predicted proteins | sample KBSCornC32_FD_65655 | JGI IMG/M metagenome (GOLD analysis project Ga0068853, IMG submission 65655) | Corn rhizosphere microbial communities from Kellogg Biological Station, Michigan, USA - KBS Corn C3-2 | ecosystem: Host-associated > Plants > Roots > Rhizosphere > Soil ... | reverse complement strand
GCGGTCGCGAGATCGGCGTCGTGCTCGGCGGCGACGGCTACGCGTTCCTGCGCCTCGACGGGTCGCAGTGGCGGCCGTTCCCGCGCGACGACGAACTGCGCGCGCGACCGTGGTCCGCGGGGCTGCGCTTCGAGCTGCAGCGCGACGGTCGTGCGATCGAGCCCGCGGGCGGCGAACGCGCGGTGCCGCAACTCGTCTGCTTCTCGTCCGGCGAACTCACGCCGTTCGCGTTGACGCTTTCGCTCGGCGACGCCGCACCGCAGCGCATCGACGGCGACGAGGACGGCGCGGTGCGCGTGCATGCACTCGAGGCGCGGCGATGAAACGCGGCGGCTTCACCCTCGTCGAGGTGCTGGTCGCGCTCGCGGTCGTCGCGATCGCGCTGCTCGCGCTCACGCGCGCGGCGAGCGTGCAGGTGCAGTCGTTCGACGGCCTGCGCGAGCGCACGCTCGCGGGGTGGGTCGCCGCCAACGTGGTGACCGAGACGCGCCTCGCGAGCGCGTTCCCGGCGACCGGGCGCAGCGACGGCCGCGCGACGTTCGCCGGGCGCGAATGGCGCTGGCAGCGCGACGTGCAGGCGACCGCCGACGCGGAGATCCGCCGCATCGACGTACGCGTGTACGCAGGCGCATCGAACGAACCGTCGGCGAGCCTGAGCGGCTTCGCCGGCACGGCGCTCACGCCATGAGGTCGCGCGTGGCCGCGGAAGGTTTCAGCCTCGTCGAATTGCTCGTCGCGCTCGCGGTGTTCGCCGCGCTCGCCGCGGCCGCGTACGGCGGCCTCGCGGCGATCGCGCGCACGCGCGGCGCGCTCGCCGCGCAGCAGGACCGCTTCGCCGCGATCGGCCGCGCGGTGTCCTCGCTCGAGCGCGACCTGCGCCAGGCGGTCGCGCGCCCCGTGCTCGGCGGCGACGGCTTGACCCTGCAGCCGGCGCTCATCGGCGGCGGCGATACGCTCGAGCTGTCGCGCCTCGGTTACGCCAATCCGCTCGCCGAATCGCGCAGCAACGTCGAACGCGTCGCCTACACGGACGAGCGTGGCACGTTGCGGCGTGGGCGCTACCTGGTGCTCGATCGCGCACCGAACTCGCTGCCGCTGCAGCGCGACCTGCTCGCGCGCGCGGGCGAGCTGCGGTTCCGCTACTACGGCTGCGACGGCGCGTGGCGCGATGCGTGGCCGCCGCGCGACGTGCTCGCGTGCCAGGCCGATGCGGTGCCGAACGGCCAGTTGCCGCGCGCGGTCGAGTTCCGTTTCGCGCCGGACGGGTTCGGTGAGATCCGCCGCATCGTCGAACTGCCGTCGCCGCTACCGGCGAAGGCCGCCGCGCCGCCGCCGGATGACGAAGGAACACCGCCGGTGGGGCACGGCGGGCGCCCGCAGCCGCCGCTCGGCGGTGGCGCATGAACGCGCCGTCGCGCCAGCGCGGCGTCGCGCTGCTCGTCGCGCTGCTCGTCGTCGCGATCGCGGTGATCCTCGTCGCCGCGTTGCTCGACCGCGGCGAACTCGCGCTCGCGCGCACGCGCAACACGCTGCGCGAGGAACAGGCGGAAGCGTACGCGCTCGGCCTTGAAACGTATGCGGCGCAAGGGCTGCTCGCGAGCGGCACCAGCCAGGCCGACAGCAACGCGAGTCCGTGGGCGATGCCGTTGCCGCCGCAGGAGGTAGCGGGCGGCGTGATCCGCGCGACGATGCGCGACCTCGACGGCTGCTTCAACCTCAACAACCTCGCGCCGTCGACGCTCGGCGGAAACCCGCAGACATGGCAGCCGGCGTTCGACGGCCTGCTCGCCGCGCTCGCGCTCGATCCGAAGCTCACCGTCGCGGTCGAAGGCTGGCTCGATCCCGCGACCGCGCCGGTGACGGAAGCCGCGAGCTACCTCGCCCAGCCGCTGCCGTATCGGCCGCGCGGCGGCCTGTTCGCGCACGCGTCGGAGCTGCGCCTCGTGCGCGGCGTCGACGCGGCGACTTACGCGAAGCTCGCACCGCACGTGTGCGCGCTGCCGCCGGGCACCAAGGTCAACGTCAACACGGCGACGGCGCCGCTGCTGCAGGCGCTGCTGACGAACGCGACGCCCGCGGTCGCGCAGTCGCTCTGGCAGAACGGTTCGGCGCAGAACCAGGACACCCGGCAGTTCATCGACCAGCTCCCACCGCTCGGCGCGGCCCTGCGTTCTCCCCAGCTGATCGACGTGCACAGCCACTACTTCCTCGCCCGCGGCGACATCGTGCTCGACGGTGTGCCGTTCACGTTCTTCAGCGTGATCGAGCGCGGCCAGGGCGGCGTGCGCGTGCTCGCGCGCAGCCGTGGCGCCGACGACGCGCTCGTCGGCGCCGCGCCGATCCGCGCCGACGCGGACGTGGGCGGCGATGCCGGGGTGTCGCCGCACTGAGCACGCGCGCGGTTCTCGACTACAATCGCCGCGTTTCCTCGACGCTCGCCATCATGTCCGACCGCCTGCTGCTGCGCCTCGCCACCGACGGCGGCCTGACCTGGCTACGCCAGTCCGGCGCGCGCGCGTCGGCGTCGACCGCCGGTGCGCCGCCGCTCGACCTCGTCGCGCGCGCGGAAGAGATCGTCGTGCTCGTGCCGGCCGAGGACGTGCTGCTCACCGAAGCGACCTTGAGCGCGCGCAACCGTGCACAGCTCATGCAGGCGCTGCCGTTCGCGGTCGAGGAACAGTTGCTGGCGCCGGTCGAGGACCTGCATTTCGCGGCTGCGCGCAAGGCCGACGGCAATCTCGGCGTCGGCGTCGTCGCGAAGGCGGTCCTGCGCGGCTGGCTCGAGCGTCTCGCCGCCGCCGGCATTCGTCCCGACGCGCTCGTGCCCGAATCGCTCGCGGTGCGCGCGGCCGGGCCACAGTCCTGCGTGGTGATCGAAGACGCGCGCGCGATCACGCGGCTCGCGCCGTGGTCGGCGTTCGCCTGCAGCCTTGCCGAACTACCGGGCTGGCTCGCGCTCGCCGGTCCGCGGCAAGCGCTCGAAGTGTTCGATTTCCGCATCGCGCCGCCGCTCGCCCTGCCGCAGCACGCGCAGGCGTACCACGCGCGCCAGCGCGACCCGCTCGCGTTCCTCGCCGGCGGCCTCGCGCAGGTGCCGCTGAACCTGCTCGAGGGCGAGTTCGCGCCGGACCATCGCCACGCGCGGGGCAAGCGCTGGTGGCGCGTCGCGGCAGCGCTCGCCGCCGGGGTCGTCGTGCTCGCGCTGGCCGGGCTCGGCGCCGACGTCTGGCGGCTGTCGCGCGAATCCGCGCAGATCGAAGCGCAGTCGCGCGACGCCTTGCGCGAAGCCTTCCCCGACCTCGACGCGAGCCAGCTCGCGCGACTGAGCCCGGAACAGCTCATGCGCGGCCGGCTCGAACACGAACGAGGCGGCGTGCAGGCGAACGGCCTGCTGCGCCTGCTCGACCAGCTCGGCCCCGTGCTCGGCAACGGCAGCACGCGCACCCAGCTGCGCGGCCTCGACTACCGCAACGGCGTGCTCGAGATCGCCTTGCACGCACCCGATACCGGTGCGCTCGACACCGTGCGCGAGCAGGTCGCGACGCTGCCCGGCCTCAAGGCGGAACTGACGGCGGCGAACGCGGGCCAGGACGGCGTCGACGGCCGCGTGCGCGTCGAAGGCGCCGCCGGTCGCGGAGGTGCGCCGTGATCGCCGCATGGTGGAACGGCCTCGCCGCGCAGGAGCGGCGCGTGCTCGCGGTCGGCGGCGTCGTCGCCGCGCTGCTGCTCGGCTGGGCGCTGCTCTGGCATCCGCTCGCGCAGCGGCGCGCGGAACTCGAGCGCGACCTCGGCCAGCAGCGCAGCGAACTCGCATTCGTGCGCGCAGGCGCCGCGGAGATCGCGCATCGACGCGCGACCGGCGCTCAGGCGGGCGGCCAGCGCGCGGGCAAGTCGCTGCTCGCGCTGGCCGACGCGACCGCGCGCAGCGGCGGCCTCGGCGATGCGCTCAAGCGGGTCGAGCCGGCCGGCGCGAAGACGGTCAAGGTCGCCTTCGAGTCGGCGCGTTTCGACGCGCTGGTCGGCTGGATCGAGGCGCTCGCGGCCGGCTACGGCGTGGAAGCGGTCGAGCTGTCGGTCGACCGCGCCGAGGGCGTCGGCTTCGTCAACGCGCGGGTGACCCTGCAGGACGCACCGTGAGCAATGACCCGATCCAGCATCGTTTGAACATCCTCTTGACGTCATGCTAAGAAGCGCGCCGGCACGCTGCGATTCGCGACGCCGCCGGCCCCTTCACGAAAACCGCGATCCCGACCTGCCATGCGCCTGCTCAAGATCCTGCTCGTTCTCGTCGTCCTCGCCGCGATCGTCGGCGTCGCCTGCCTGTGGCGGCTGCCCGCCGACGTCGGCTACCGCTACGGCGCGAAGTACTTCGGCCCGCTGTCGCTGACCGGCGTCCGCGGCACGGTCTGGGACGGCCACGCCGACGGCGTGAGCCTGTTCGGCAACGACCTCGGCGAACTCGACTGGACCGCGCGCAAGCAGCCGCTGCTGCGCGGCGACCTCGTCACCGACATCCGCATCAAGGGCGGCGACATCGACATCGGCGGCCTGCTCACGCGGCGCAGCGACGGCGCGGTGGCGGCCGAGGGCCTGCGCTTCAGCGTTCCGGCCTCGCGCTTCGAGCCGCTGTTCGACGGCAAGCTGCGCCTGCTCGGCACGATCAGCGGCGTGCTCGACGGCGCGACCTGGTGGAACGCGAGCCTGTCCAATGCGTCGGGCAGCGCGCACTGGAGCGACGTCGGCGCCGTCGGTGACGTCGAGGCGCGCTTCACCGACCTGCTCGCCGAGTTCGCTTCGCAGCCGGACGGCAGCGTCAGCGGCACGGTGCACGACGACGGCCGCGGCAACATCGCCGTCGAAGGCCGGTTCGTGCTGCGCCCGCCGATGCTCGACGGCCAGGCGACGCTGCGCGCGCGCAACGGCGACGCGCAGACCCTGGAAACGCTGCGCCACATCGGCGAGCCGCAGCCGGACGGCAGTTCGCGCGTGGTCGTGCAGGGCCGCATGCTGCGGTTGCCGTGAGCGCGCCTTCCGGCAGCGCGGCGCCGGACCCTGCGTTCCTCGCGAGTGCGCTCGCCGCCGCGCAGCGCGCGGCCGACGCCGCCGAAGCGGTGATCGTGCCGCGCTGGCGCGCGCAGGACTTCTCGGTCGTGACGAAGGCCGACGCGACGCCGGTGACCGAAGCGGACCGCGAAGCCGAGGCGGCGATCAAGCGCGTGCTGCGCGCGGCGTTCCCGCAGCACGCGTTCTACGGCGAGGAAGAAGGCCGCGAAGGCGACGGCGATTTCCTCTGGCTGATCGACCCGATCGACGGCACCAAGGCGTTCGTGCGCGGCTACCCGATGTTCTCGACGCAGATCGCGCTCATGCACGCGGGCGAGCTCGTGCTCGGCGTGTCGGCCGCGCCCGAGTACGGCGAACGGGCCTGGGCCGTGCGAGATGGCGGCGCGTTCCTGCGCGACGCGCGCGGCGAGCACCGCATCCGCATCGCGGCCACGCACGCGTTCGACGCGCAGGCCGCGATCTCCACCGGCAACCTCAAGTCGCTCGCGGCGTCGCCCGCGCGCTGGGCCGCGTACGCCGATCTCGTGCGCCGCGTCGGTCGCATCCGCGGCTACGGCGACTTCCTGCACTATCACTTGCTCGCGCGTGGTGCGATCGACCTCGTGATCGAGTCGGACCTCAACATCCTCGACATCGCGCCGCTCGTCGTGCTCGTGCGCGAGGCGGGTGGCACCTTCACCGATCTCGACGGCCGCCCGATCGGCCTCGACACGCGCAGCGCCCTCGCGGGCACGCCCGCGCTGCACGCGCAGGCGCTCGCCGCCTTCAACGGCTAGGCCGCAACGAGCGCGGAAGCGAAAGCCAGAGCCTGAAACACGAAGGACACGAAGGACACGAAGGAAAAGCAGAATCAGGAAAAAGCTTGAAACACGGAGCACACGGAGCACACGGAGAAAGCAGAGCAAGAAAGAGCTTTTCCTGTTTGAAAGCTCTTCCTCCGTGTGCTCCGTGTGCTCCGTGTTTCAATCTCTGAAATCTTCCCGCTTTTCCTTCGTGTCCTTCGTGTCCTTCGTGTTTCAGGCTCTGGGGCTTTGACCCGGCCGGCCTCGCCCGAAGCGTCCGTTGCGACGGCGCGATACAATCGGGGGCATGCGTACGCCTCCGAAGATCCTCGCCACGCGCCGCGTCGACGGCAGCCGCTTCCTGCGAGCGGAGCAGGTCGACCTCGAGTTTTCCAACGGCGAGCGGCGCACGTTCGAGCGCCTGCAGAGTTCGGGGCTCGGTGCGGTCATCATCGTGCCGATGCAGGACGACGACACCGTGCTGCTCGTTCGCGAATACGCGGTCGGCGTCGACCGTTACGAACTCGGCCTCGCCAAGGGGCGCCTCGATCGCGACGAGACCGCCGAGCAGGGCGCGAACCGCGAGCTCAAGGAGGAGATCGGCTACGGCGCGCGCGAGCTGCACATCCTCGGCACGCTGTCCGTCTCGCCCGCCTACATGACCGCGATGACGCACGTCGTGCTCGCGCGCGACCTGCACGAGGAGCGCCTCCTCGGCGACGAGCCGGAACCGCTCGAAGTCGTGCCGTGGAAACTGTCGGAACTGCATCGCCTGCTCGGCGATCCGGAGGTCACCGACGGCCGCTCGATCGCCGCGCTGTTCATGGCGCGCGAATACCTCGCCGGTCGCTACCGGCCGCAGCCGTGAGGCGCGACCTCGAGCATCTCGCGCGCGCGGCCGGCGACATCGCCGAGCGCGCCGCCGCGGCGATCCTCGCCGTGTACGAGTCCGACTTCGCGGTCGAGCACAAGGACGACCGTTCGCCGCTGACCGCGGCCGACCTCGCCGCGCATCGCGTCATCGTCGACGGCCTGCGCGCGCTCACCCCGGACCTGCCGGTGCTGTCGGAAGAATCGTCGGACATCGCGTGGAGCGAGCGCCGCGAATGGAGCCGCTACTGGCTCGTCGATCCGCTCGACGGCACGCGCGAGTTCGTCAAGCGCAACGGCGAGTTCACCGTGAACATCGCGCTCGTCGACGACCATCGTCCCGTGCTCGGCGTCGTGCAGGTGCCGGTCGGCGGCGATCTCGCCTGCGCGTGGGAAGGCGGTGGCGCGTGGCTGTCGGTACGCGGCGAGAAGGCGCGCCATCTCGGTACGCGTCGGCGCGCGTCACCGCTCGTCGTCGCGGGCAGCCGGTCGCACGGCTCGGAGCACGAAACGCAGCTGCTCGCGCGCCTCGGTCCATGCGCGAAGCTGCCGCTCGGTTCGTCGCTGAAGTTCATCCGCATCGCCGCGGCCGAAGCCGACCTGTACCTGCGCCTCGGCCCGACGTCCGAATGGGACACCGCGGCCGGGCAGTGCGTGCTCGAGCAGGCCGGTGGCGCCGTGCTCGACTTCGCCGGCGAACCGTTCCGTTACAACACGCGCGAGTCGTTGCTCAATCCGGATTTCTTCGCGGTCGGCGATCGCGCAGCGGACTGGTCTGCGCTGCTCGCGCGGCCGTAGGCCGGGTCAGGCCGAGGGCGGATGACTTCTGGCATCCTGCCCTCCGATCCTGCGGATCCGGCTTCGCCGTTCGCGCCGCTCCTGCGGCGCAGTCGGCGCTTCGCGCCTTGATCCGCCTTATCTATCCACTCGCGGCCGAAGCCGCTCCTACCCTGACAGCGGGGCCGTGCATGCAATCGATCGACGACCTCCTCGCCATCATGGCGCGCCTGCGCAACCGCGACGGGGGTTGCCCGTGGGACATCGAGCAGACCTTCGAGACGATCGCGCCGTACACGATCGAGGAGGCGTACGAAGTCGCCGACGCGATCGACCGCAAGGACTACGCGCACCTGCGCGACGAACTCGGCGACCTGCTGCTGCAGGTCGTGTTCCACGCGCGCATGGCGGAGGAGGGCGGCCACTTCGCGTTCGCCGACGTGGTCGACTCGATCTGCGACAAGATGGTGCGGCGGCACCCGCACGTGTTCGGCGACGCGCGCTTCGACTCGGCGCAGGCGCAGACGGCCAACTGGGAAGCGCTCAAGGCGGACGAGCGTGCCGCTTCCGGCGACGAGGACACGAGCGCGCTCGCCGGCGTCTCGCGCGGCATGCCGGAGTGGCAGCGCGCACTCAAGCTGCAGCAGAAGGCCGCGCGCGTCGGCTTCGACTGGCCGGACGTCGCTCCCGTGTTCGACAAGCTGCACGAGGAGATCGACGAAGTGCGCGCCGAGTTCGCCGCGGGCGCAGGCACGGAGCGCCTCGCCGACGAAATCGGCGACGTGTTGTTCGTCTGCGTGAACCTCGCGCGCCATGCCAAGGTGGACGTGTCGCAGGCGTTGCGCCACGCGAACGCGAAGTTCGAGCGCCGCTTCCGCCGCATGGAGGTATTCGCCGCGGACGACGGCACGCGCCTCGCCGCGCTCGATCTCGGGGCGCAGGACGCGTACTGGGTGCGCGCGAAGCGCGAGGAGCGCTGACCGCCGCCGGAGTCGTCGCCGCTTCTCCGCGCGCCGCGCCGTCGTGCGGTACCATCCGACGATGCGCATCGACGCGCGGCCGCGTGCGGCGCCGGATCGCGCAACGTTCCCACTCCTCGCAGGGTAATCCCATGAAGCGCGTCACTGGCATCGGTGGAATCTTCTTCAAGTCGAAGGACCCGAAGGCGCTCGGTGCCTGGTACAAGACCCATCTCGGCATCGACGTGCAGGAATGGGGCGGCGCCGCTTTCCGCTGGAAAGGCCCGGACAATCCGGACGGCGCGGGAACGACGGCGTGGAGTCCGTTCGCGGCCGACACCGGCTACTTCGCGCCGAGCACGGCGTCCTTCATGATCAACTATCGCGTCGACGACCTGCATGCGTTGCTCGCCGCGTTGCGTGCGGAAGGCGTGCACGTCGAGGACAAGGTCGAAGAGTCCGAATACGGCAAGTTCGGCTGGATCGTCGATCCCGAAGGCAACAAGGTCGAACTCTGGCAGGCGCCCGCGGGCCAGTAGGTCGCGCGCGCGTCGATCAGGTCGCGCCCCGCGCGGACAGCTGCGCGTCGAGCAGGCGCAGCTGGTCCGGCGTGCCGATGTTGAGCCACCAGCCGTCGTAGCGTTCGCCGGCGAGGCGGCCTTCGCGCATCGCGCGCTGGTACATCGGCAGCAGCTTGAAGCAGGCCGCGGTCTCGCCGGCGACGAGCGCAGGGCGATAGACGCCGATGTTGCCGAATGTGAGGCGTTCGCCCAGGCCGTCGTCGTTGAGCCGGCCGTGCTCGAGGCAGAAGTCGCCGCGCGGATGGAAGTCGGGATTGGGCACCATCACCAGGTGCGCGAGCCCGTCCGGTTCGCGCGGCAGGCGCGCGTAGTCGTAGTCGCTGGCGATGTCGGCGCTGATGCCGATGAACGGCTCGTCGCCGAGCAGCGCGAGCGCATGCCTGATGCCGCCGCCGGTCTCGAGCGGCGTCGGTCCTTCATAGCTGAAGTGGATGCGCAGGCCCCAACGCGAACCGTCGCCGAGCGCGAGCGGGAATTGCGCGGCGAGGTGCGACGTGTTGACGACGACGTCCCGCACGCCCGCGGCGGCGAGTTTCTCGAGGTGCCGTTCGATCAGCGTTCGCCCACCCGCGCGCAGCAGCGGCTTCGGCGTCGTGTCGGTGAGCGGGCGCATGCGCTCGCCGCGGCCGGCCGCGAAGATCATCGCGTGACGGATCGTCATGCGGCGGACTCGCGAGCCTGCGTGATGTCGCGCTCGCCGAGCGCGCGCTCGAGCAGTGCGACGAATGCGGCGAGCTCCGGATAGCCCTGCGCGACCTGCGTCACGTAGCGCCAGACCAGCGGCAGGTCGCCGAGATACTGCGCCTTGCCGTCGCGGTACCGGAGCCGGCAGAAGATGCCGAGCACCTTGACGTGGCGCTGCAGGCCGACGAGGTCGAACCAGCGCCGGAATCGCACCGCGTCGACGTCGACGAGGTGCGCGTGGCGCAGTCGCAGGCGGTACGCCTCGACCCAGCCGTCGATGCGCTCGTGCGGCCATTCGATGTAGCAGTCGCGCAGCAAGGAGGCGAGGTCGTAGGCGATCGGGCCGGCGACGGCACCCTGGAAATCCACGATACCTGGGCTCAAGAGCCCGGGCGCCACGATGCCTGCGCTCGAGAGCCCAGGCGCCACGACGCCCGGGTTCGGCAGCGCCGCATCGCCACGCAGCGCTTCGTCGCACACGAGCAGGTTGCGACTGTGGTAGTCGCGATGCATGAACGTGCGTGGTTGCTCCAGCGCCGCGTGCGCGAGGAACGTGAACGCGGCTTCGACGACGTCCCATTCCTCGCACGTGGGTACGTAACCGAGATGGCGCTGCAGGAACCATTCGGGTAGCAGTTCCATTTCGGCCACGAGGCGGCCGCGGTCGAACGCGGGCAGGCCATTCGTGTCGACCTGCGTCTGCATGCGCAGCAACGCGTCGAGCGCGTCGCCGTAGAGGCGGTCCGCGCTGTGCGCGTCGAGCTCGGGCAGGTAGGTGCGCATGCCGAGGTCTTCCATGAGAACGAACCCCTGCTCGCGGTCGACCGCGAGCACGTCGGGCGCGTGCAGGCCGGCCGCGCGCAAGCGCGCGCCGACGTCGAGCCAGGTGTCGAGCTCGGCGCGGTCGTGCGGCGCGTCCATGAGGATGCGCGCGGGCGTGCCGGGCGATCGCACGCGCCAGTAGCTGCGCGTGCTCGCGTCGGCGGACGCGGGCTCGATCGCGGCGTCGGGGGCGAGCGCGGCTTCGGCGAAGCGTCGGCGTGCGTCGGCACGAAGGTCGCGGGTCACGTTGGATCCTGCACGGCAAGGGCGTGCAGTCTAGCAAGCGCCTGCGCCGCCTCGCTGCGTCAAGGCAGTTCGCTGCCGTCGCGGAACAGCTCGTCCGCGGTTTCGACGGGCGTGCACGTCGCGAGCGGCTGCGCACGCACGAGCGCGTCGATGTCGACGAGCGCGTCGTGCGACAGATTGCCCATCGGCGGGATCGTGGTCGCCTGCTGCTCGATCATGATCAGGCCGTAGAAGCCGCCGTCGAAGTCGACCCACGGCGCGTACCCGAACTTGCCGATGCTCGAGATCGACGGTGCGGCGGGCGGTGGCGGGAACGCCTCGATCCACGCGCCGATGCTGTAGGCATGGCTGCCGTCTGCGCCGGGCGGCGAATAGGCGAGCGCGGCGCCGGCGGTCTGGTCGGCGTCGAGGGTCGCGATCGCCTGCGGCGACAGGATGCGCCAGCCGTTGCCGACACCACCGGCGAGCAGCATCGCGAGCACGTTCGCATAGTCGGGCAGGCTCGCCTGCGCGCCGCCGGAGATGCGGTAGTTCGTGGTCGGGCCGAGACCTTGCCAGTCGATGCCCGGTGCGGCGAGCGGCGCGCCGACGTGCGCCTGCCAGCCCGCTTGCCAGTCCTCGTCGCCGCGCACTTGGGCGACCTCGCCGCCGACCTGCATCGAGATGCCGCCGTAGGCGAAGTACGCGCCCGGTGGCGGGTAGGGCATGTCGACGTGCTGCGCGATCCACGCCACGTCCTCGGCGAGCGTGACGGGGAAGGCGAGCACGGGGCTGTCGAGATCGTCGCCGTAGCCAGCCGTGTGCGAGAACATCTGGCGCATCGTCATCGTGCCCTTGAGCCCGGTGAACCCGGGCAGGTAGCCCGACACCGGTGCGTCGAGCGCGATCGCACCGCGATCGACGAGCTGCAGGATGCGCACGCCCGCGAGCAGTTTCGACGCCGACGCGACCGGCACGCGCACCGTGTCGTCGTAGGCGGAAGCACCACCGCCCGCATGCAGGTACTGCTTGAGCAGCAGGCCGCGCGGCGTGCCGATCGCGATGCCCGCGTCGCTCACGCCGGCGCGCTGCACGAGCTGTTGCACGCGCGCGGTGACCGCTGCGAAATCGCATTCGCCCGCCCGCGCGGCCGGTGTCGTGGCGAGGACGGCGAGCAGGAGCAGGTGCGGGCGCATGGGCGATCCTTCCGTTGGGCGCTGATGCCCGGAAACGTCGCGGCGTGGCCCGCGTTGACAGACCACGGGTTTGACCGCGCGCGGCGTAAACAGTACTATTTCGGTACTGATTAACGTCCCGGCTCGCCGCCATGCTCCGCGTCAGCAAGCTCACCGACTACGCGACCGTCGTCATGACCTGCCTCGCCGGCGCGGGCGACGGCGTGCTCAGCGCCCAGGTGCTGGCCGAACGCGCGCGGCTCGAACTGCCGACGGTGAGCAAACTGCTCAAGCAGCTCGCGCAGGCCGGGCTGGTCACGTCCACGCGCGGCATCAACGGCGGTTACCGCCTCGCGCGCGCGCCCGAGCGCATCACGATCGCCGACGTCGTCACCGCGATGGAGGGGCCGATCGGCATGACCGAATGCAGCGCGCACGCCGGCGTGTGCGGCCACGAGTCGCATTGCGGCGTGCGCGTGAACTGGCAGCGCATCAACCATGCGATCGCCAATGCGCTCGAAAGCGTCACGCTCGCGGACATGCTCAAGCCGCCGCCGCGGCGCGCGGGGTCGATCCCGCTGCGCGTCGCGACCGCATGAGCGCGTCCGCGCCCGATCTTGGCGACCCGAAACCCGCAACAGGCAGCCCGATGGCGACCCAGACCCAGACCGAAATCGAGATCGAACGCGCCCGCGAGCCGAACGGCAACGCGACGGTCGAGGCGGCGCTGAATCGCCGCTACGAAGCCGGCTTCGTCACCGACATCGAGAGCGAGAGCCTGCCGCCCGGGCTCGACGAAGGCGTCGTGCGCGCGATCTCCGCGCGCAAGAACGAACCGGAATGGATGACCGAGTGGCGCCTCGCCGCGTTCCGCCACTGGCTCACGATGACGCCGCCGCACTGGGCGAAACTCGAGATCGAGCCGATCGACTTCCAGGCGATCAGCTATTTCTCGCAGCCGAAGAACCGGCCGAAGTCGCTCGACGAGGTCGACCCGAAGCTGCTCGAGACCTACGACAAGCTCGGCGTGCCGCTGCACGAGCGCGCGCGCCTCGCCGGCGTCGCGGTCGACGCCGTGTTCGACTCGGTGTCGGTCGGCACGACGTTCCGCAAGGAACTCGCCGCGGCGGGCGTGATCTTCTGCTCGATCTCCGAAGCGGTCCGCGAGCACCCCGAGCTCGTGCGCAAGTACCTCGGCAGCGTCGTGCCGACCGGCGACAACTATTTCGCCGCGCTCAACTCGGCGGTGTTCTCCGACGGCTCGTTCGTGTTCGTGCCCAAGGGCGTGCGTTGCCCGATGGAGCTGTCGACCTACTTCCGCATCAACGCGCGCGACACCGGCCAGTTCGAACGCACCCTGCTCATCGCCGAGGAAGGCGCGAGCGTGTCCTACCTCGAGGGCTGTACCGCGCCGATGCGCGACGAGAACCAGCTGCACGCGGCGGTGGTCGAACTCGTCGCGCTCGACGACGCGACGATCAAGTATTCGACCGTGCAGAACTGGTACCCCGGCGACGAGAACGGCGTCGGCGGCATCTACAACTTCGTGACCAAGCGCGGCGACTGCCGCGGCGCGCGCTCGAAGATCTCCTGGACGCAGGTCGAGACCGGCTCGGCGATCACCTGGAAGTACCCGAGCTGCGTGCTGCGCGGCGACGACTCGGTCGGCGAATTCAATTCGGTCGCGCTCACGCACCATCGCCAGCAGGCCGACACCGGCACCAAGATGATCCACATCGGCCGCAACACGAAGTCGAAGATCGTCTCCAAGGGCATCAGTGCGGGGCGCGGCCAGAACACCTATCGCGGCCTGGTCAAGGTCGAGAAGGGCGCCGACGGCGCGCGCAACCACACGCAGTGCGACTCGCTGCTGATCGGCAAGAGGTGCGGCGCACACACGTTCCCGTACATCGAGGTGAAGAACCCGGGCGCGATCGTCGAGCACGAGGCGACGACGTCGAAGATTTCCGAGGACCAGCTGTTCTACTGCCGCAGCCGCGGCATCGGCGAGGAGGACGCGGTGTCGATGATCGTCGACGGCTTCTGCAAGCAGGTGTTCAAGGAACTGCCGATGGAGTTCGCGGTGGAGGCGAAGAAGCTGCTCGAGGTTTCGCTCGAAGGAGCGGTCGGATGAAGCGCGTGGTCGTGCTGCTGCTCGCGTTCGCGAGCGTCGCCGCGCAGGCCGCGGACGCCGGCGACGTGCGTTACGTGCCCGAGATCTTCGGGCGCCTCGCCGGCGTGCAGGCGTATCCGCCGACCAACGTCTGCCTGCGCCACAGCGGATCGGAATCCACCCAGTGCGCGTACACGGACATGGACGGCCGCTTCCGCATTCCTTCGTTCGGTGCGGTGCATCCGGAGCCGGCGCGCGAGGGCGATCGACGTTCGCCCGCGTACGCCGACTACTGGCTCGAAATCGGTACGCGCACGAAGGCGGTCACGCGCCTGCGCGACATCGATCTCGTCGATCACGGCCGGGCCGTGCTGCACCTCGAATGCGATCTTGCGCGCGCGGCGCGAGCCGGTGCGTGCGAGGCGAAGGATCCCGGATGAGCGTCGACGTGCGCCATCACTGGGACGCCGTGTACCGCACGCGACCCGACGTGCGGACGAGCTGGCATCGCGCGCGCCTCGACGCGTCGCTGCGCCTGCTCGACTCACTCGGCCTCGACGCCGACGCGCCGATCGTCGACATCGGCGGCGGTCGCTCGACCTTCGTCGACGACCTGCTCGCGCGCGGCCATCGCGACGTGAGCGTGCTCGACATCGCCGCCGAGGCGCTCGCCCAGGCGCGTGCACGCCTCGGCGCGGCGGGCGATTGCGTGCACTGGATCGCCGCCGACGTGACCGCGGTCGAACTGCCGGCCGCGCGACATGCGGTGTGGCACGACCGCGCGGTGTTCCATTTCCTCGTCGACGCGGACGCGCGGGCGCGCTACGTGGCGACGCTCGCGCGCGCGGTGCGCCCGGGCGGCCACGCGATCGTCGCGACGTTCGCGCCGGAAGGCCCCGCGCAGTGCAGTGGCCTGCCCGTGTGCCGCTACGACGCGGCGGCGCTCGCGGCCGGGTTCGCACCCGCGTTTTCGCTCGTCGCCGCCGAGCGCGACCTGCATCGCACGCCGGACGGCCGCGAGCAGGCGTTCACCTACGTGCTGTTGCGCCGTGTCGGCGCCGAAGACCAGGGAATCCGATGCTGAAGATCGTCGACCTCCACGTCCGCGTCGCGGGCAAGGAAATCCTCAAGGGGCTCTCGCTCGAGATCGCCGCGGGCGAAGTGCACGCGATCATGGGGCCGAACGGCGCCGGCAAGTCGACGCTCGGCAACGTCCTCGCCGGGCGCGAGGGCTACGAGGTGACCGCGGGCACGGTCGAATACCAGGGCCGCGACCTGCTCGCGCTCGAGCCCGAGGAGCGCGCGGCCGAGGGCGTGTTCCTCGCGTTCCAGTACCCGGTCGAGATCCCCGGCGTCAACAACACCTACTTCCTGCGCGCCGCACTCAACGCGCAGCGCAAGCATCGCGGCGAGGCGGAACTCGATTCGATGCAGTTCCTGAAGAAAGTGCGCGAGAAGCTCGCGGTGCTGCACCTCAAGGACGAACTGCTGCACCGCGCGGTCAACGAAGGTTTTTCAGGCGGCGAGAAGAAGCGCAACGAGATCTTCCAGCTCGCGCTGCTGGAGCCGCGGCTCGCGATCCTCGACGAGACCGATTCCGGCCTCGACATCGACGCGCTGCGGATGGTCGCCGACGGCGTCAACGCGATGCGCGATCCGGCGCGCGCGTTCCTCGTCGTCACGCACTACCAGCGCCTGCTCGACTACATCGTGCCCGACGTCGTGCACGTGCTCGCCGACGGGCGCATCGTCGAGAGCGGCGACAAGTCGCTCGCGCTCAAGCTCGAGGAGCACGGCTACTCCTGGATCGCCGGGCGCCACGTGCCCGCGCACGACGGCGCGGGAGCCGGCGGATGAGTGCCCTGCTCGAATCGCTGCTCGGCGAGCGCGCGGCACCGGTCGCGCTCGCCGGCGTACGCGAAGCCGCGATCGCCGCGCTGCGCGAGCGCGGCCTGCCCGGGCCACGCGACGAAGCATGGAAGTACACGAGCCTGCGCGCGCTCGAACAGCGCCGCTACGCCGACGGTGACTGCGGCGCGCGCACGCGCGCGATCGACGTCGCCTTCCTGCCCGGCCCGTCCGCGGCGCGCCTCGTGTTCGTGAACGGCATCCACCGCGAGGACCTGTCCGAGGTCGGCGCCGACACGGGGCTCGGCATCGAACGACTCGGCGAGCGGCCGGACGAACTCGCGGCGATCCTGCGCTCGGCGCCGCCCGTCGACGCGTTCGGCGAACTCAACGCCGCGCTCGCGCTCGACGGCGTGCGCGTGCGCGTCGCCGCCGGCGCGCGCATCCAGGCGCCGGTGCAGATCGTCCACGTCGGTACGCCGGCGGACGGCGACGTCGCCTGGAGCCTGCGCGTGCAGGTCGAGCTCGGCGACGGCGCGCAGCTGCGGCTGATCGAGCACCACGTCGGCAGCGCGGCGAACGCGAACCTCGGCAGCATCGTCACCGCCTACCGGCTCGGCGCGCGCGCGCGGCTCGATCTCGTGCAGCTCCAGGACGGCGCCGAGGGCGCTGGCCTCGTCCGGCGCAGCGACGCCGTGCTCGGCACGGATGCGATACTCGATTTGCACACCGTCGAGGTTGGCGCGCAGCTCGCGCGTCATGATCTCGTCGTCGCCCTCGAAGGTCATGGTGCGCGCCTGCGTTCGCGCGGCGTGTTCGCGTTGCGCGGGCGCCAGCACGCGGACACGCGTCTCGCGGTCACGCATGTCGCGCGCGACACCGCCTGCGACATCGCTTGGCGCGGCGTAGCCGACCAGCGCTCGCGTGGCGTGTTCCATGGCGCGATCACCGTTGCCGCGGGCGCGGACGGCGCCGATGCGCAACTTTCCAACAAGAACCTGCTGCTGTCCGCGCAGGCCGAGATCGACACCCAGCCCGTGCTCGAGATCCACGCCGACGAGGTCAAGGCCGCGCACGGCGCGACGGTCGGCCAGCTCGACGAGCGCGCGCTGTTCTACCTGCGTTCGCGCGGCCTGCCGCTCGACCTCGCCCGGCGCATGCTCGTCGCCGCCTTCTGCGGCGCGGTGCTCGACGGCCTCGAGCCCGCGCTGCGCGCGCGAGTCGACGCGCTGCTCGCGGCGCGGCTGCCGCAGGCGGAGGCGACGCCGTGACCGGCCCGCAAGGTCATGCGCTCGACGTCGCGCGCGTGCGCGAGGATTTCCCGCTGCTCGCGCGCACGGTGCATGGCAAGCCGCTCGTCTATTTCGACAGCGCGAACACCGCGCAGAAGCCTCGCGCGGTGATCGAGGCGGTCGACCGCTACTACCGCGAGTTCAACGCCAACGTCGCGCGCGCGGTGCACCAGCTCGGCGAGGAGGCGACCGCGGCGTACGAGTCCGCACGCGACAAGCTCGCGCGTTTGCTCGGCGCGCCGTCGCGCGAGGAGATCGTGCTGACCAGCGGCACGACCCAGGCGATCAACCTCGTCGCGTACAGCTGGGCGTTGCCGCGCCTGCGCGCCGGCGACGAGATCCTCGTCACGACGATGGAGCACCACGCGAACATCGTGCCTTGGCAGCTCGTCTGCGAGCGCACCGGCGCGCGCCTCAAGGTCGCGCCGATCAGCGAGCGTGGCGAGCTGCTCGTCGATCGCTTCGTCGACGCGCTCACGCCGTCGGTCAAGCTCGCCGCGGTCGCGCACGTGTCGAACGTGCTCGGCACGATCAACCCGGTCGCAGAACTCGCGCGCGCGACGCGCAAGCGCGGCATCCCGCTGCTCGTCGACGGCTCGCAGGCTGCGCCACACCTCGCGGTCGACCTGCGCACGCTCGGCTGCGACTTCTACGCGATGACCGGGCACAAGCTGTTCGGCCCGACCGGCACGGGCGCGCTGTGGGCGCGGCGCGAGATCCTGCGCGAGATGCCGCCGTTTTTCGGCGGCGGCGAGATGATCCGCGAGGTGCGCTTCGACGGCACCACGTTCGCCGACCCGCCGCACCGCTTCGAGGCGGGCACGCCGAACATCGCCGGCTTCGTCGGCCTCGGCGCCGCGATCGACTACCTCGATGGCCTCGGCCACGCCGCGATCGGTGCGCACGAGCAGGCGTTGCTCGACCACCTCACCGAGGCGTTGCGGGCGATGCCCGGCGTGCGCCTGTTCGGCGAAGCCGCGCACAAGGTGCCGGTGGTGTCGTTCCTCGTCGACGGCGCGCACGCGCACGACCTCGCGACCCTGCTCGACCACGAAGGCATCGCGGTGCGCTCGGGCCATCATTGCGCGCATCCGCTGATGCAGTTCTTCGGCGTGCCGGCCACCTTGCGCGCGTCGCTCGCGTTCTACAACACGCACGAGGAGATCGAGCGCTTCGCCGCGGCGCTCGCGCGCGTGCGCACGCTGCTCGCCTGATCGATGAGCGACGGTACCGCGTTGTATCCGCAGCTCGTGCTCGAGCACCGGCGCAATCCGCGCAACCGCGGCCATCTCGCCGCCTGCACGCACGCCGCGGACGGCGCGAATCCCCTTTGCGGCGATCGCCTGCGCATCGAGCTGCGCTGCGAGGCGGGGCACATCGTCCAATTGGGCCATTCCGGCGAAGCGTGTGCGGTCGCCGTCGCGACCGCGTCGATGCTCGGCGAACTCGTCGACGGCCTCGATGCCGACGCGGTCGATGCGCTCGGCGAGCGCTTCGCTGCGTACATCGAGGGGCGCGGCGACGCGACCGGCCTCGGTCCGCTCGCGGCGATGGCCGGCTTGCAACAGCATCCTTCGCGGCGAAAATGTGCCCTGCTGCCGTGGGCCACGCTGCGCGCCGCACTCGCCGGCTCGACCGGCGCGACCACCGAAACGGAGTCTTCGATGCAAGCGAGTACCGCCACCGCGCCCCCTGCGTTCCGCGCCGCCGTTGCCGCCGACGTCGATGCGATCGTCGACCTCGTGCAATCGGCGTACCGCGGCGAAGGCAGCAAACAGGGCTGGACCACCGAAGCGGACATGCTCGACGGCCAGCGCACCGACCCGGCCGGCGTGGCCGCGCTGCTGACGACGCCGGGCAGCCTCGTCCTGCTCGCCGAGTCGACCGGGCGACTGCTCGCCTGCGCGCACGTCGAGCGCCAGGGCGACGCCGCGTATTTCGGCATGTTCTCCGTCAGCCCGCAGCTGCAGGGCGGTGGCATCGGCCGCGCGATGCTCGGCGAAGCCGAGCGCATCGCACGCGACGAATGGGGTTGTCGCGAGATGCAGATGACCGTGATCTCGATCCGCGACGAACTCATCGCGTGGTACGAGCGCCGCGGTTACCGGCGCACGGGCCAGTACAAGCCGTTCCCGTACGGCGACGAGCGTTTCGGCGTCCCCAAGCGCGATGATCTGCGCTTCGAGCTGCTCGTGAAGGTGCTGCAGGCCCGATCGTGATCCAGCGCAACGGAGCGATGAAGCGATGAACTGGGTACGCGTATGCACGACCGCCGAGCTGCTGCCGGGGGAGTATCGGGTGGTGTGGGACGGTGACACGCCGATCGCGGTGTTCAATCTCGACGGCACGTACCACGCGATCGAAGACGTCTGCACGCACGACGGCGGCGAGCTCACCGGCGGCGTCGTCGAGGGCCGCGAGGTCGAATGCCCGCGCCATGGTGCGCGCTTCGACATCACCACCGGCGCGGCGCTGTGCCCGCCTGCCTACGAGCCGACCGCGAAGTTCCCGGTCAAGGTCGAAGCCGGCGCCGTCTGGACGCGCGACGACCGCGGGTGAAGGCTCGAAGCGGAGCAAGGCCTGAAATACGAAGGACGCGAAGGGAGAGCGAGCCGGATGCTCCAATCTCGAGAAGCTTTGGCTTTGACTACCTTCTCGCCTTTCCCTCGTGTCCTTGGTGTTTCAGGTTTGTCGTTTCAACCGTGAAGTGATTTCGCAGCCGCGGCGAAACGCAGCGTCGCGCGCAGGCCGCGGCCGTCGCGGCCGCGGCCGTACATGACGGCGGCGCCGTGGCTGTCGGCGATGCGCCGCACGATCGCGAGGCCGAGGCCGGAGCCGTCGCGGCGGCTCTCCGGCGGGCGGAAGAAACGTTCACCGAGGCGCGGCCACCATTCCTCGGCGACGCCCGGGCCCGAGTCCTCGACCGCGAGCACGACCGTGCGCAGCTCGCATTCGAGCGACACCGTGACGGTGCCGTGCTCGCCCGCGTAGGTGAGCGCGTTGTCGACGAGGTTGACGAGCGCCTCGCGCAGCATGACCGCGTCGCCGGCGACTTCGGCACCGTGCAGCGGGCCTTCGTAGCCGAGATCGATGCGTGCCGAGAGCGCGTCGGGGACCCGTTCGGCGACGTACTCGCGCGCGAGTCGCGCGAGGTCGACCGCGTTCCATTCGGTGCGGTTCTCGCCGGTCTGCGCGCGAGCGAGCGCGAGCAGCTGGCCGGCCGCACGGCCGGCGCCCGCGGACAGTCGTTCGACGTGCACGAGCGCATCGCGCACGCTCTCGGGGCGCGGGTCGCCGAGCGCGCGCTCGGCCTGCAGGCGCAGTCCCGCCAGCGGCGTGCGCAGCTGGTGCGCGGCGTCGGCGATGAAGCGTTCCTGCAGCTCGAGCAGCTCGCGCAGGCGCGCGAGCAGCGCGTCGATCGTCTGCGTGAGGGGGCGGATCTCGATCGGCACTTCGCGCTGGTCGAGCGGCGAGAGGTCGCGTGCGCGCCGCTGCGCGAGCTGGTCGACGAGCGGATCGAGCAGGCGCAATCCGCGCGTGACGCCGAACCAGACCAGCACGAGCACGAGCGCGATCAGCAGCAGCACGATCGGCAGCGTGCCGACGAGGATCTCGCGCGCGAGCGCGTGGCGCTCGCCGAGCGTCTCCGCGACCGACACGACGATCGTGTCGGTGCTGTCCTCGCCGGACAGCGCGAGCGAGGCGATGCGCAGCGGCCGGCCGTCGGCGACGATCGAATCGAGTCGCGGCGGCGTGCCGACCGCGGGTACCGGCGCCGGCACGGGCAGCTCGAGGTTCGATACGAGCACGCCGTGGCGCAGGCTGCGTACCGCGTAGTAGGTCGGCTCGGCCGACTCGTATTCCATGAGGATGCGCACCTGCGGGCTCAGTTCCTCGTGCCCGGAGTCGCTGCGGATCAGCCGTTCGAGCGCGCGCGCGCCGTCGGCGAGCGAGCGGTCGTAACTGATGTTGGCGTAGTGCAGCGCGAGCACGTAGATGAGCACGCCGCTGCCGAGCCAGGCGAGTGCCATCGGCACGACGAGGATCGTGAGCAGGCGACGACGCAGGCTCGCGGGGCGGGGCGCGCGCGTCATCGCGGCATCTCCGCTTCGCCTCGCGGAAGCCTCGTCGCGACGCTCGCGCGAGGAGCCACTACGACGCTCCGTCGCCGGCTTCGAGCAGGTAGCCGAGCCCGCGCACGGTGCGGATGCGCACGCCGCTGCCGTCGAGCTTGCGGCGCAGGCGGTACACGGCGATGTCGAGGCCGTTGTCGGTCAGTGTCGTGTCCCAGCTGCAGAGTGCTTCGATGAGCTGTTCGCGGCTCATGACGCGATCGAGCCGCGAGGCGAGCGCCTCGAGCAGGCCGAATTCGCGCGGCGTGAGTTCGAGCGGCGTGTCGCCGACCTGTGCACGCCGGCGCGGCAGGTCCAGGCGCATGCGGCCGAGCTGCAGTTCGGGCACGCCCTGGGTCGTGCGCCGGCGCAGCAGCGCGCGCGCGCGCGCCTCGAATTCGCGCAGCGCGAACGGTTTGACGAGGTAGTCGTCGGCGCCGAGGTCGAGCGCGCGCACGCGCTCCTCGAGTTCCTCTCGCGCGGTCGCGACCAGCACGGGCACCGCGTCGGCGCGGTTGCGCAGGCGGCGCAGCAGTTCGACGCCGTCGACGTCGGGGAGGCCGAGGTCGAGCACGACGAGGTCGTACGGATGGTCGCGCAGCGCGGCGTCGGCCTGGCGTCCGTTGTCGAGGCGGTCGACTGCATGGCCGGCGCGCGCGAGTGCGGCGCCGATCGCGTCGGCGATCGCGGCGTCGTCTTCGATGATCAGGATGCGCATCGCCGCATTCTAGTGAGCGCAGGGCGGCGGCGGGAACGGGAGCGAAAGACCGAAGCACGAAGAACACGAAGGAAAGGGCAAAAGCTTCAGAGATTGAAACAACGGACACACGGCGCACGCGGAGGAAAAGCTCGTCAACCGGATCAGTTCTCGTCTTGCTCTCTCCGTGTGCTGCGTGTTTCAAGCTGTTCGTCGTACCTTCCTCGTGCCCCCGCTGTCGCATTCACGGCAGATGCGTCGCGTAATAATATTGAGAACGATTCGCATTTGTGATTCAATCCAAATCCTCCCCTCAAGTCGGGTTCGACGTGCGTCCTTGGCTGCTCAAACGCGTGCTGTTCCGCCTGCATTGGCTCGCCGGCATCAGCGCCGGGCTCGTGCTCGGCCTGGTCGGGTTTACCGGCGGCCTGCTCGGGCTCGAAGCGCCCGTGCTGTCGTGGCTCAACCCTGCGCTGCACGTGAGCGCCGAAGGCCGTGCGGCGCAGACGCCGGATCGCTGGATCGCCGCCGCGCGCGCGGCGATGCCCGAGCACGCGGTGCGCGGTGTCGCCTGGGAAGGGCCGGAGCATGCGGTCGGCGTGCGCATGGCGCGGGCGGGCGCACGGCCGATCGAGATCGCCATCGATCCGTATTCGGGGGCCGTACTCGGCACCGAACGTGGCACCGCGTTCTTCGCGACGGTCGAGCAAGTGCATCGCAACCTCGCGATCGGCCCGATCGGCAAGCAGGTGGTCGGCGCGAGCACGGCACTCGTGTTCGTCCTCATCGCGACCGGGCTCTACCTGCGCTGGCCGCGCCGCGCGCGTTCGCCGTCGGCGTGGCTGCGCATGAACACGGCGGCGAAAGGCCGCGGTTTCTGGTGGCAGCTGCATGCGGTCGTCGGCACCTGGTTGCTGATCCCGTACCTCGTCGCGGCGGCGACCGGCCTCTGGTGGTCGTACGACGTCTATCGCAACGCGGTCAACGGCCTCGCCGGCGTGCCGACGCCGGCGCGTCGCGGTCCGGCCAACGACGCGCCCGCGGTTGCTTCGCTCGATGCCGCGTGGACGTCGTTCATGCGCGAGGCGCCGGACGCCGTGCGCGCGAGCATCGCGACGTCGACGGCAGCCGACGGCGCGCTCGAGATCCGCTACCAGACCGCGGCGAGTCCGCACGATCGCGCCTGGGACAGCCTCAAGCTCGACCCCGTCGACGGCCGCGTGCGCAGCCGCGAGCCGTACGCGGAACTGCCGCGCGGCCGCCGCTTCGTCGCCTCGCTGTTCCCGCTGCATTCGGGCAGCTGGTTCGGCATGCCGGGCCGCGTGGTCGCCGTGACCGCCGCGCTGCTGATGCCGCTGTTCGCGTTGAGCGGGCTGTGGATGTGGGTGCTGCGCCGGCGCAACGACGCGCTGCGCCGGTCGACCGCATCCGTGCGGCAGGCGCTCGACGCGCGCATCGCCTAGCGCGCCCGCCGGCATTTCCTTTTCGCTTTCCTCATTCGCCAGTCCTCGAAGGATGACCATGTCCCACCCCCCGTACATCACCGCGAGCCACGCGACGCCGAAGCGTCTGCTAGCCACTGCACTCGGCACGGCATTCGTTTCCGGCGTTCCCGCTCTCGCCGCTGGTGCGGGCAGTGCGGACGACGCGACCGCCGGCAATGCCGACGCCGACGCCGACAAGCGCGTCGCCGAGCAGCTCGACAGCGTCACCGTCGAAGGTAGCGTGCTGAACCAGGCGGCATCGCCGAAGTTCACCGCGCCGCTGCTCGACACGCCGCAGCAGATCACGATCGTGCCGCAGAAGGTGATCGCCGAGCAGAACCTGCTCAACCTGCGCGACATCCTGAGCACCTTGCCCGGCATCACGTTCGGCGCCGGCGAAGGCGGCGGCGGCTACGGCGACAGCATCAACCTGCGCGGCTTCACCGGCAGCAACGACATCACCGTCGACGGCGTGCGCGACAGTGCGCAG
>Ga0068853_100000639_pt1 | contig 23990 bp, 28 predicted proteins | sample KBSCornC32_FD_65655 | JGI IMG/M metagenome (GOLD analysis project Ga0068853, IMG submission 65655) | Corn rhizosphere microbial communities from Kellogg Biological Station, Michigan, USA - KBS Corn C3-2 | ecosystem: Host-associated > Plants > Roots > Rhizosphere > Soil ... | reverse complement strand
GCGGTCGTTCTTTTCCGCGTCAACGGCGGCGGGCATCAATCTCCCTCGATCGGCTCGGGCCGCGTGACCCCGATGGGCCTGCAGATGCTCGGCATGCGCAATCACGATATCGATGCGGCGGAAGAAGTCTGGGCCTTCTTCAAGCACTACGATCTCTCGCTCACCGCGAGCATTCCGGCGGCCGAGCAGCGCGCCGCCATCGGCGCGCGATGATCAGCGGGCGATAACCGCCCAATAATCCAGATCAAGAATGACGGCGGGATCGTAGTCCTCGCCGGTCTTCAGCGGAAAATCGCCGCAGGGTTTGTCCTTCGTCGCGATCGTGCGCAGCCGTAACGCGCCGATGTCCTTTCGCTTCGGAATCTCGCGGCACTCCAGAACTTGCGTCCACGCGAACACCGTGCAGCCGGCGAATAGCGGCGCGACATGACGCCCGCCATTGATCGCCGCGATATGAAAGGCATTCTCCAGCCCGTTGAAGGAAAGCGCGCGCGCAAGCGAAATCACATGCCCGCCATAGATCAGGCGGCGGCCAAAGCGGCCCTGAGTGCCGTGAAACTGGTCGAAGTGCACGCGCGCGGTGTTCTGATAAAGCCGCGTCGCGATCTGATGCTCGGCCTCTTCCACCGTCATGCCGTCGCGATGATCGATCTTCTCGCCCGGTTTATGGTTTTTGAAATGTTTGCTGCTGCCCGCAAGTGCGTCATCGTAGGCGCTGAGCTTTAGCTTAGGCACGGCCGCGCCGAGCGACTTCACATCCACATGATCGGCGAGCGAAGGCACTTTCGTCTCGGGCACGGCCGCCGCATCGCTGCGCTTTCGCACCATCACCCAGCGCACGTAATCGAGAACAACCTTGCCCTTTTGGTTGAACCCCTTCGAGCGCACATAGACGACGCCCGATTGCTTGTTGGAATTTTCGCGCAATCCGATGACTTCTGATGTCGCGGTGAGCGTGTCGCCCGGATAAACCGGCGCGAGAAAACGGCAATCGGCATAGCCGAGATTGGCAACCGCATTCAGCGAAATATCCGGCACCGTCTTGCCGAACACGATGTGAAATACGAGCAGATCGTCAACCGGCGCGCGCGGATAGCCGATCTTCTTCGCGAAAGTGTCTGCGGATTGCACCGCGAACCGCGGCCCGAAGAGCCCGTTGTAAAGCGCGACATCGCCGATCGTAACCGTGCGCGGCGTCGCGTGCCGGATCACCTGGCCGAGTTTGAAATCTTCGAAGAAATTTCCACCACTGTTATTCGTACCGCTCATATTCAAGCCTTCGCCTTGATCGCCTCGCCAAGCGCCACCGTGCGCGCGGCGATATCGGCATGCATGATCTCGATCATCCTGCCGTCGAGCGAAATCACGCCTTTCCCTTTGTTCTCGGGAAGCGCAAAGGCATCGACGATTTTTTTCGCCGCAGCGATTTCCGCCGCGGAAGGCGAAAAAGCCTCGTTGCAAGGCTCAACCTGCGTCGGATGCACGAGCGTCTTGCCGTCAAAGCCGAGATCGCGCCCGTCCTCGCATTCGCGCTTGAAGCCCTCGATATCCTTGATGTCGTTATAGACGCCGTCGAGCACATCGAGGCCGTGCGCCCGTGCCGCAAGGATCACCTGCGAAAGCGATGCCAGCATGGGCAAGCGCCCCGGCACGAAATGCGCGCGGGTTTCCTTCGCGATATCGTTGGTGCCAAGCACGAGCACCGAAAGCCGCGTGCTCGCATCCTTCGCCGCCGCCGCGACCGAAGCGATGTTCAGGATCGCCTGCGGCGTCTCGATCATCGCCCAGACCTGCAGCGACCGCGACGCGCGCGCGAGCTTGTTGCCGATCGCCTGCAATTGCTCGACGGAAGAAACTTTCGGAATGAGCACCGCGTCGGGCTGCGCCGCCATCGCGGCGGCAAGGTCATCCAGCGCCCACGGCGTGTCGAGGCCATTCGTGCGCAGCACCACTTCGCGCGAGCCAAAGCCTTTTGCCTTGATCGCGCTGCAGGCCTGTTCGCGCGCGGCGGACTTTGCTTCCGGCGCCACCGCGTCCTCAAGATCGATAATGATGACGTCGGCGGGCAGCGAGCGCGCCTTTTCCAGCGCGCGCGCATTCGAACCCGGCATATAAAGAGCGCTGCGGCGCGGACGGATCGTTTGATGCATGAAAGCCCCGTGAATTCCGGGACAAACTAGCTTTGTGACATAGATGTGCCAAGCCGCGCTTGGGCGGCTTATTTCAAGAAAAGATATAGCGCCTCGTAGGGAACGCGCACGACGCTTCCCTCCGTTGTGTCCGGCGAGGGCGCGGCACCGCCCCTGGTATGAACGCGCAGGATCGCTTTTGCCTGCGTGAACACACCTTCGCCTTCACGCGCTTTGATATCGAGAAGAAGCCAAGGAATGTCGGCGGTGTTCGGTGCGGCTGCGCTCGCTTTCAGAGCGCCGACTACCTTGCCGCCATCCGGCGCTTCCCACGAAGGCCCGCCGTAATGCCTACCGAAAGGTTTTCCTTGCGCGTCGAAAAGCTCCGCTTCCGGGCCTTTATGAAGCCACGCAATCTCGCCCTCGTCGTTTTTCCCGCGAGCGTAAATCTGCACGCCTTTTGCCGGAACCTCGAGATAGGCCGAAAACGAAACCGGCGGCCTGATCGCCGCCGGTAAACTGTCGAGTGAGAATTTCGCGCTCAAGCCGCCTTCTTCTTCGGGGCTAGAAGCTTCCGGTTCACCAAGACTTCCGCGATCTGGATGGTGTTGAGCGCAGCGCCCTTCCGCAGATTGTCGGAGACACACCAGAAAGCGAGCCCGTTCTTGATCGTCGGATCCTGCCGGATGCGCGAGACGTAAGTCGCGTCCTCGCCCGCCGCTTCGAACGGCGTGATGTAGCCGCCGTCCTCGCGCTTGTCGACGACCAAGACGCCCGGCGCGTTCCTGAGCGTTTCGCGCGCTTCGTCGACCGAGATCGGTTTTTCGAACTCGACATGCACGGCTTCGGCGTGGCCGATGAACACCGGCACGCGCGCGCAGGTCGCGACGAGGTCGATCTTCGGATCGAGAATCTTTTTCGTCTCCTGCACCATCTTCCACTCTTCCTTGGTGGAGCCGTCGTCCATGAAGACGTCGATATGCGGGATGACGTTGAAGGCAATGCGCTTGGTGAATTTCTTCGGTTCTTCCGCGGTGGAAACGCCATAAACCGCGCGCGTCTGCGAGAACAATTCGTCCATCGCATCCTTGCCCGCGCCCGACACCGACTGATAGGTCGCGACGACCACGCGCTTCACGCCCGCCTTTTCGTGCAAGGGCTTCAGCGCGACGACCAGCTGGATCGTCGAGCAGTTGGGGTTCGCAATGATGTTCTTCTTGGTGAAGCCTGCCGCCGCCTCCGGATTCACTTCCGGCACCACGAGCGGAATGTCGGCGTCGTAACGCCAGGCCGACGAATTATCGATCACGACGCAGCCTTGCGCTGCGATCTTCGGCGACCATTCCTTCGAGACCGACCCGCCCGCCGACATGAGGCAAATGTCGGTGTCGGAGAAATCGTAATGCTCCAGCGCCTTCACTTTCAGCGTACGGTCGCCATACGAAACCTCGACGCCCATCGAGCGGCGCGAGGCAAGCGGCACCACTTCGTCCGCCGGAAACCGGCGCTCGCTGAGAATATCGAGCATTTCCCGGCCCACATTGCCGGTGGCTCCTACGACCGCGACCTTGTAACCCATCGTACTGTCTCTATTCGCCGCCCAAGGATTCCAGGGGCCGGCATTCATGCTGGAAGGATGCGGCTTCTACGCGAGAAAGCCCTTTTTCGCAACAAAACCCGCACGGCCCCTTATATAGAAAGGAACTTTCGGCGTTGTTACGCATCATCATGGAGGCTATGGTGCGAAATCCGCTTCGCGGCCCCAATCTGTGAGGAATCATGCGTATTCAGGAGCTTATCGCTGTCGCGGCAGGTCTTGCCGTTCTCGCGGCCGTTCCGGCGGATGCCGCATCGTCCAAGAAAAAGAAGCGCTACGAGAACCGGGCGCATTACAGTATCACCGTGCGCAAGCACCGCAGCTTCCTCGACGCCGGCACCGAAGTGCGCCCCGGCGAAAAAGGCTATCACGAATATCACTACCTGCTGACGTCGCGGTATCCGACCTACGGTCCTGCGGGCCCCGACAACCGCGACGGCCGATATCCGCTGCCGAGCCGTTTCGAACTACCGGGCTTCTGATCGCTCAGGCCGCGAGCTTTTCCAGCTCTGAAAGGATCGCATCCGCCATTTCGCGGGTGCCGATGCTTTTCGCGCTCTTGCCTTTGATGTCAGCGGTGCGAAGGCCCTTGTCGAGCGCGCCCGCGATCGCCTTCTCGATCATGTCGGCTTCCTTCGTCATGCCGAAGGAATAGCGGAGCATCATCCCGAACGAGCCGATCATCGCGATCGGATTAGCGAGGCCCTTGCCCGCGATGTCGGGCGCGGAGCCGTGCACCGGCTCATAGAGCGCGCGGCGCTTTTTGGTTTTTGCGTCCACTTCGCCGAGCGAGGCGGACGGCAGCATACCGAGCGAGCCGGTGAGCATTGCCGCGACGTCGGAGAGAATGTCGCCGAACAGATTATCGGTGACGATTACGTCGAACTGCTTCGGCGCGCGCACGAGCTGCATGCCTAAGGAATCCGCGAGATTGTGCTCTAACTTTACATCCTTGAATTCTTTTTCGTGAACCTGCGTGACGACTTCTTTCCAGAGCACGCCCGATTTCATCACGTTGTTCTTTTCGGACGATGTGACCTTGTTGCCGCGCTTGCGCGCAAGATCGAAGGCGACGCGCGCGATGCGCTCGATCTCGTAGGTGTCGTAAACCTGCGTATCGACCGCGCGCTTCTGGCCGTTGCCGAGATCCGTGATCGTCTTCGGCTCGCCGAAATAGACGCCGCCCGTCAACTCGCGCACGATCACGATGTCGAGGCCCTCGACGAGTTCGCGCTTCAGGCTGGAATCGTCGGCGAGCGCCGGGTAGCAGATCGCCGGGCGCAGATTGGCGAAGAGCTGCAGATCCTTCCTGAGCCGCAGCAAGCCCGCTTCCGGCCGCGCGTCGTAAGGCACGCCCGCCCATTTCGGCCCGCCGACCGCGCCGAGCAGAATCGCGTCCGCCGCATGCGCCTTCTTCATGGCGTCTTCGGAGATCGCCTTTTTGTGCGCGTCGTAAGCGGCGCCGCCAACGAGGTCCTCCTCGACGTTGAATTTCGCCGCGCCCTTCTTGTCGAAGAATTCGATGACGCGCTTGGTTTCGGCCATGACTTCGGGGCCGATCCCGTCGCCGGGAAGGAGCAAAAGATTAATATTGGTCATGCGATCAAGCCCAGGGGCGCTTTTCGGCGGCCGCTTTTTCGAAGGTTTTGATTTTCGGCGCCTTCTCCATCGTCAAGCCGATGTCGTCGAGGCCGTTCAGGAGGCAATGCTTGCGGAACGGATCGATCTCGAACTTGATCGTGCCGCCGTCCGGCCCGCGGATTTCCTGCGCCGCAAGATCGACCGTGAGCGTCGCATTCGCGCCGCGTTCGGCGTCGTCGAACAATTTGTCGAGGTCGTCCTGCGAAACCCTGATCGGCAGAATGCCGTTCTGGAAGCAGTTGTTGTAAAAAATATCCGCGAACGAGGTCGAGATCACGCAGCGGATGCCGAAATCGAGCAGTGCCCAGGGCGCATGTTCGCGCGAAGAGCCGCAGCCGAAATTGTCCCCCGCGACGAGAATCTTCGCATTCCGGTAGGCCGACTTGTTCAACACGAAATCCGGATTCTCGCTGCCGTCGTCCCTGTAACGCATCTCCGCGAACAGGCCCTTGCCGAGCCCGGTGCGCTTGATCGTCTTCAGGTACTGCTTCGGAATGATCTTGTCGGTGTCGACATTGATCTGCTTCAGGGGCGCGGCGACGCCGTTTAAAACCGTGAATTTTTCCATATCGAGCCTCGCGAGCGGGGTTTGTAGCCCCTCGTTTCCCGATTTTCAAACGCTGATCGCGCGCAAGAGATATGCGCTATCGGCCGTCAATTAAGGCCCCGCCGCCCGCTCGATCCGCTCCATGTCGTCGTCGGAAAGCCCGAAATGGTGGCCGATCTCGTGGACGAGCACATGCGTCACGATCGTACCCAGCGTCTCTTTATGCTCGGCCCAATAGTCGAGGATCGGCCGCCGGTAGAGATGCACCGTATTGGGAAGCGTGCCGGTTTCCGGCATCGCGCCCGCCTGCGCGAGCCCGATGCCGGTGAAGAGACCGAGCAGATCGTAAGGCCCCGCTTCCAGCTCGCTCAATACTTGGTCCGAAGGAAAATCCTCGACACGGATGACGACGCCTTCGCACAGCGTGCGAAATTTTTGCGGCAGCCGCCCGTAAGCTTCCGCCGCCAGCCGTTCGAATTCTTCGATCGAAGGCGCTTCACGCTTTTCCCAGACCATGCCGCGAGGGTAGCGATCTTCCGCCCGTTTTCCAAAGCCCCGGCACAGTGTGGATATCGCTCCCTTGCTTCGGCCATTTTGTTCGACCCATGATGCCGGCGCCGGCCCGGAAGGAGATTCGATGACCAAAAGAGCTTTACCCTTCGCCTTGGCAGCTTGCGCGCTGTTTGCAGCGGTTTTTTTCGCCCGCCCCGCTGCCACGGCAATGCCTTTCGCAGCGGCCGCCGGTGTGGAAGCAAAAAGCGCCGTCGATTTCGTCCGCCACCGCCGCAGGCATAAAGCCGTCAGCCGCCGTGCGAGCGGCGTCGAGGTCTTCATTATTCCCGGGCTGTATTGGGGACCGGCGTGGTGGGACGCGAATTACACCCGCGCCTGCTGGCGCGTGATCCAGCCGTGCAAGAATTGCGCGCGCAACTGGGCCTACACTTGCTGACCCGCGCGCTCCTCTTTTTCGCAGCCGCGCTTTTCGTATCGGCAGCGCACGCGCAAACTGCGCAGCCGCGGCTTTGGACGCATGAGTCCTATATTGAAGACATCACGCGCACCGATACGCTCGACATAACCAATCCGTTGAAGGTGTTCGCTTTTGTATTTGGCAGCCTGCCCGATCAAGTGAAGGTATATCCGACCGAGAACTATTACTATTTCCAATTCCTGCACAACGGAACGCCGTTCGCCGGCAATATCAGACTGGAGCGAAGCGAAGACGACAAAGTCTCGTTGCATTTCGCCTACTACGAAAAGTCGGCCGAGTGGCGGCCCGAGACTCCGGACAAACATGTCGTTTTCGGCGCGGAGCAGGGAGTATTGCTGGAAAAAATCGAGCGGTTCGTCTACCGCGTATCCTACGACGGAAAAAGCGTCGTCTTCACACTCAACGACCTGTCACAGGTAAAGCCGCCCGCCGGAGCACTCGCGCCCGATGAAAAATTCATCGGTCCGATTTTCGACGATTCGGGAATCCAATTTTTCCTGGTCTACAACACGAAGCTGAAAATTTTTCTTTATGTCCTCAACGAAACGGTGAAAGCCACCGAAGAACTTTTCCCCTATGAAGGAACGGATCGCATCCTTGTCGGCAAGCGCACGGGTTTCGCCTATTATCGCGACCATAAGCTCGACCGCAAAATTCTGATTGGCGTTCTCGACAGGAATGTAATTCTAAACACGTACTTCGACGGGCCCTTCGACCAGTTGCCCGACGCTTTCGTCGAAGGCGAGGCGCTACGCGCGGCCATTCTCGAGCAGAGGCCGGATCTCAAAGGCAGGATTGATCGTTTCGGAAAATTACGAGACGGCGACATTCGTTATTCGATCGCACCTTATCTGATGTATTTCGAGCTGAAAGAACTCGATTCCTTCCATAAATGTGCAAGCAGCCATATTCACAAACCGACTTATTACAACTGTTTCGTCGCTGCGAAGGTCGGCTTCGACCCGGCCGAGCAGGATTTCGATTTCTCAACGAAACCGGGGGCAGGCAAGCCGAAAAGACGTCACTAGTCGAAGGCCTGCAACTGACGTCTGCGCAATAAAACAACGGGCCGGCAAGCGCCGGCCCGTTTCCGTAAATGTCAGTATCTTCCGCTTACCAGCAGGAAGAATACCAAAGGCTGGTGCCCGGGATGTGGCAGGCGCCAGGCCACCACACACCGCGGCCACGGCCGCGTCCGCGCCAGCGGCCACGACGGCCGCGACCTCTGCTCCGACCACCGCGATGCGCCTGTGCGTCAGTGGTGCTCGACGTCAGCGCGAAGCCGGTCAACGCGACGGTGTTGAAGCAGTACATCGCAACGACGATGAAGCCTGCAACGACACGCGCCAAGAGCGATTTCTTAGCCATTCTTTCGTTCCTTTCTCGTCTCTTCATACTTCTTCAGCGAACGTAAACGTACGAACGCCTCGAAAGTTCATCTCGACGATTGCGGAAGTGATGACGCCGATTTTTCGATCGGCTCAACCGGCGTTTACTCCCTGCATTGAAGCCTATTGGATGGCACCCTAAACTGCAACAAGAGCACTCCCGCACAGGCGAAAATGAACGGATGTTCAGGTACGGAGGAAAGCAAGTTTTTTCCCGCTTTCTTCGCCACAATAATCCCGGGCGCATCCTTCATCTGTGATCGATCGCACATTCAAATCTTTTTCCTTCCATCATCATCCGGAAACCATGGCGAAGCAGCACAGCTACATTCTCGGCATCAATGCCTATGACCACGACGTAAGCGTATGCCTGTTGCGCGACGGCGCGATTGCGTGGGCGATCTCGAAGGAGCGCATCACGCGCGAGAAGCATGCAATGGGCTTCCATAAGCCCGCCGTCGATTACGTGCTTGAAGCGGAAGGAATCACCTTCGACGACGTCGATCTTGTCGTGCGCAACTGTTACATCCTTCCGGTCGAGGAAATGGAAAAGAAGGTGCTGACGCAGGATACCGGCGTCTATCTTCCCGAAGCGGATCGCCCGCTCGCCGCCAAAGATCCGATCTTCCTGAACAGATCCGGCAAGGCGGTCACGATCTCCCACCACGTCGCGCATGCTTACAGCGCTTTCGCCGCCTGCCCATTCGACGAGGGCGCGGTAATGATCGTGGACGGCGTCGGCTGCTATCGTGCGGACGCCACCGATCTCGATCCGGAATCGCAGAATGTCGATCCGCTCGCGCGCGAATCGGAGAGCTACTACACCTTCAAGGACACCGAGCTGAAGACGATCAAGAAAATCTGGATGCCGCCGGTGCGTGGTTTTCTCTCCGACGAATTTTACAACATGCCCGGGCTCGGGGCGGTTTACAGCCGCGCTTCCACTTATGTTTTTGGCGATTGGAACAAGTGCGGCGAGCTGATGGGGCTTGCTCCTTACGGGCGGCCGAACGCGATTCCATCGTTCATGGAAATAAAGAACAACGTCCTCACCGTCCCGGATTTCTCGACCGAGTTCGATAAGCCCTTCATCGAGGACGGCACCCAAAAATGGGAAACGAGCCCGGCGATGAAACATTGGGAAGACATCGCCTGGCGGATGCAGGACGACAGCGAGAAAGTGCTGCTCGCCCGCGCGCGCTGGCTGCGCGAAAAAACCGGCGCGCGGAATCTCGTGATGGCGGGCGGCGTCGCGCTGAATTGCGTGGCGAACGGCAAGCTCGTGCGCGAAGCCGGCTTCGACAATGTCTGGATCCAGCCGGCCGCCGGCGACGACGGCATCGCGATCGGCTGCGCGCTCTACGGCCATCTCGCGATTCAGAAAAAACCGCGCAATTACAAAATCACCCACGCTTATTTCGGCCGCCCCTATACCGACGCGGAAGTGGAGCGCGCGACCGCTACCGGCCTCGTCCGCATGGCGACGAAGCAAGTCAAAAGCGACAATATCTGCCGCGACACCGCGAAAGTTCTCGCGGAAAGCAACGTCGTCGGCTGGTTTCAGGGCGGCTCGGAATTCGGCCCGCGCGCGCTCGGCCACCGCAGCATCATCGGCGATCCGCGCAATCCCGAAATGAAGGATATTCTGAACAGCCGCGTAAAGCATCGCCAGCCGTTCCGGCCCTTCGCACCGATCGTGCTCGCGGAACGCTCGAACGAAATCTTCGAGGGGGAACAAGAATCGCCCTACATGCTGCTGGCGAAGAACGTCTATCCCGCATGGCGCGACAAGATTCCGTCGGTCGTTCATGTCGACGGTACTGCGCGCGTGCAGAGCGTGACCAAACAGAGCAGCCCGCGCCTCTATGGGCTCTTGAAGGCTTTCGAGGCACTCACCGGCGTGCCGGTTCTCATCAACACCTCATTCAACGTGAAGGGACAGCCGATCGTCGAGACCCCGCGGCAGGCGATGGACTGCTTCCTGACCACGGGCATCCATTATCTTGCGATCCACGATCTTTTGATTTCGAAGGGGCCGCTGCACCCGATCATGCTGAAGCTGCTTCGTTTCTACACCGACGTGAATACGATCGTGAAAACGACCGCCGCGCAAAGCTGATCGCCGCAGGGCCAGTTCAAACTTCATCCTTCGGATAGTTTTTTCGCCGGAACCATTCCGGCGATTTCGCGTTCGCTTTCCACACGGCAGCCACGCCTGCCGCAAGCTTGCCACGTAGCTGAACGCGACATGAGTCTTGGCTTCAGATCGCATTCAGCACGGGACGCAAAAAATCGCGCAACGGATTCGATCCCGAAATCGGATGCGTATGTTCAATCCCCAAAGGAAGGAAAATTATCCATGCTGAAAAAACTAACGCTCGCTGCGGCTGCAGCCGGAGCTTTGACGCTCGGCTCGCTTACCTTCGCGACGCCGAGCTACGCCGCCGCCGGCATCTACGGCGGTGCGCCCGCCGTCGAGTCCAACGTCATCCAGGCGCGTTGCTGGCGCAATTGGCGGGGCCGCGTCGTTTGCAACGGCCGTCATCATCGCCACAAGCACTGCTGGTGGCGTCGCGGCGTCCGCCATTGCACTTGGCGCTAACGCTAAAAAACGAAAGGGCGCACCGCGGTGCGCCCTTTTTAATTCGGAAATCCGAAACCTTAGTACTTCGGCCACTCGCGGATGTCGACGAAGTGGCCGGCGATCGCCGCCGCCGCCGCCATCATCGGCGAGACGAGATGCGTGCGGCCCTTGAAGCCCTGGCGGCCTTCGAAGTTGCGGTTTGAGGTCGAAGCGCAGCGCTCCTCCGGCTTCAGCTTATCGGGGTTCATCGCGAGGCACATCGAGCAGCCCGGTTCGCGCCAGTCGAAGCCCGCGGCTTTGAAAATTTTGTCGAGGCCTTCGGCTTCCGCCTGCTCTTTCACGAGGCCCGAGCCCGGCACGATCATCGCCGAGACGTTCCCGTTCACCTGAAAGCCGTTCACGACCTTGGCGACCTCGCGCAAATCCTCGATGCGGCCGTTGGTGCAGGAGCCGATGAACACCTTGTCTAACTTGATGTCGGTGATCTTCGTGCCCGGCGTGAGCCCCATATATTCGAGCGCGCGCGCTTTCGTCAGGCGGCGCGATTCGTCGGGGATCTCCGCAGGATTCGGCACCCAGCCCTGCACGGAGACGACGTCCTCGGGACTGGTGCCCCAGGAGACGATCGGCGGGAGTTTCGCGGCGTCCAATTTCACTTCCCTATCGAAATGCGCGCCATCGTCCGTGCGCAGCGTGTCCCAGTAGCGCATCGCGGCGTCCCACTTGTCGCCGTTCGGCGATTTCGGGCGGCCCTTCAGATATTCGAACGCTTTTTCGTCGGGTGCGACCATGCCGGCGCGCGCGCCGCCCTCGATCGACATATTGCAGACGGTCATGCGGCCTTCCATCGAAAGCGCGCGGATCGCGTCGCCGGCATATTCGATCACGGCACCGGTGCCGCCCGCGGTTCCAATCTCGCCGATGATGGCCAAGATAATGTCCTTCGCGCCGACGCCTTCCGGCAGCTTGCCGCCGACGGCGACGCGCATGTTCTTCGCTTTTTTCTGCAGCAGCGTCTGCGTCGCCAAAACGTGTTCGACTTCCGACGTGCCGATGCCATGCGCGAGCGCGCCAAACGCACCGTGCGTCGAGGTATGGCTGTCGCCGCAAACGATCGTCGTGCCGGGCAGCGTAAATCCCTGCTCCGGCCCGATGATGTGGACGATCCCCTGGCGCTTATCGAGCTCATTGAAATATTCGACGCCGAAATCCTTGGCGTTCTTCGCGAGCGCGTCGACCTGGATTTTTGATTCCGGATCCTTGATGCCCTGCGAGCGGTCGGTCGTCGCTATGTTGTGGTCGACGACGGCGAGCGTCTTTTCCGGCGAATGCACCTTGCGGCCGGTCATGCGCAGGCCTTCGAAAGCCTGCGGGCTCGTCACCTCGTGGACAAGATGACGATCGATATAGAGAAGGCAGGTTCCGTCCGGCTGCGTGTCGACGACGTGGTCGTCCCAGATTTTGTCGTAGAGCGTGCGTGCAGCCATGGACGTCCTTATTCCGATTTCTCGGTTTTCTTTTCTTTCGCAGGAGCTTTCGTTTCGGCCGCCGGAGCCTTCGCAGGAGCAGCGGCAGGCGCCGCTTCTTTCGGGGCGGGCGCCGCCGCAAGTTCAGCTTCCACTTCCGTCTTCTCAGAGATGCGCGCTTTCTTGCCGCGCAGGCCGCGGAGATAATAGAGCTTGGCGCGGCGGACCTTGCCGTGCCGCGCGACTTGGATCGAATCCAAAATCGGCGAGTAGAGCGGGAAGACGCGCTCGACGCCTTCGCCGTAGGAAATCTTGCGGACGGTGAAGCTCTCGTTCAGGCCCGCGCCCGATCGGCCGATGCAAACGCCCTCATAGGCCTGCACGCGCGTGCGCTCGCCCTCGACGACTTTCACGTTCACGATCAGCGTATCGCCCGGCGCGAAATCGGGAATCTTCTTGCCTTGCGTGACGCGCGCGACTTCTTCGCGCTCAAGAGTCTGGATAATGCTCATAGCTTTCACCTTCGCGCGCGAGCCCCTCTCGGGCCGCGATAAAACCGTGTCCATTCGGGAGGGCCGCCTATTACGACAAACTTGGCCCCATGTCATGCCTTTTCAAGTCATGTGTTTTCAAGGTTTTTGGCTCTTTTGCCGGTCCCAGAGGTCCGGACGGCGCTCTTTCGTGATTTCTTCGGCTTTTTCCCGCCGCCAGGCGGCGATTTTGGCGTGATTGCCCGACAAGAGCACTTCGGGGATGGGCTTGCCCTCGAAATCCTGCGGCTTCGTATATTGCGGGTATTCGAGGAGATTCTTTTCGAAACTTTCCTCCGCGCCGGAGGCTTCCTTGCCCATCACACCCGGAAGGAGCCGCACGCAGGCATCTAAAAGCACAAGCGCCGCGAGCTCCCCGCCCGAAAGCACGTAATCGCCGACCGAAATTTCTTCTAACTTCCGCCCCTCGATTATCCGCTCGTCCACCCCCTCAAAGCGCCCGCAAACCAGGACGACGCCCTCGCCCGCAGCGAGCTCACGCACGCGAGACTGCGTCAGCGGCTTGCCGCGCGCGGAGAGAAGAATGCGCGGGCGCTTGTCGTTGCCGATGGCATCGATCGCGCGCGCGAGAATGTCCGCGCGCATCACCATGCCCGGCCCGCCGCCCGCTGGCGTATCGTCCACCGAGCGGTGCTTGTCGGTCGCGGAATCGCGAATATCCCTTGCCTCGCACGACCAAACATTGTCGGCGAGCGCCTTGCCCGCGAGGCTCGCGCCGAGCGGCCCCGGAAACATGTCCGGGAAAATCGTCAGCACCGTCGCGCGCCAGCTCATTTCTCTTTTTCTTCCTCGAACAAACCGGCCGGCGGGTCGACGACAATCCGGCCACCTGCGACATCCACCTCGGGCACGAATTCGTCGATGAACGGAATGAGCAGCGTCTGCCCTGCTTTCGCCGGACGGATTTCCAGAAGATCGCTCGCGCCGTAATTCGGCACCGCGATCACCTCGCCGAGCGTTTCGCCGCTTTTGGTTTCGACGCGAAGTCCAATCAGATCGGCGTGGTAGAATTTTTCGCCGTCCTGTTTCGGCAGCCGTTCGCGCGGAACGAACAACTGAATATGCGTAAGCTTCTCGGCTTCGTTGCGATCGTCGATTCCCTTGAAGCGAACGACGAGGTGGCCGTTGCCCGCGCGCGCGGAAACAATTTCGAATGTCCGCGCGCCCGCTTCGTCCTCAAGCTCGCCGTAGGAACGGATCGCGAGCGGGTCTTCGGTATAGACGAAGACCCGCACCTCGCCGCGAACGCCATGCGCGGCGCCAATCTTGCCGACGCGGACGCGCTCGCTCGGCATTTAGCCAGCAGTAGCTTCCGCCGGCTTCTCGGCGGGCGCTTCCGCGGGTTTTGCAGTGGCGGCCGGAGCAGCGGGAGCGGCTTCACCGCCCGCAGCAGCGGCATCGCCCTTCACCTTCGGCTTCGCCTTCTGCGGATTGTTGCGAGGCTTCCGCTTCATGAGGCCGGCTGCGTCGAGGAAACGCGCGACGCGGTCGGACGGCTGCGCGCCCTTCGAGAGCCAGTGCTTCACGCGCTCGAGTTCGAGCTGAACGCGCTTGCCGCCTTCCTTCGGCAGCATCGGATTGTAGGTACCGAGCTTTTCCAAAAAGCGGCCGTCGCGCGGATAGCGCGAATCGGCGACGACGACGCGATATTGCGGGCGCTTCTTCGCGCCGACGCGGGTGAGACGAATAACGAGACCCATTCTTCAGTTCCTTTCGCTCTTGTTTCTCTAAAGGTTCATTTCTTCTTCAAGTCTTTTGGCAAGCCCCCGAGGCCAGGTAATCCGGGTAGCCCCGGTAAACCGCCCAATCCCGGCAGACCCGGTTTATCCCCGGGTAGGCCGGGAAATTTCTCCGGCATCCCGCCACCGGAACCGCCGGGCATTTTCTCCGCCATCTGCTGCATCTGCTCCGGCGTCGGCATCGCGCCGCCGCCCATTCCCCCGCCCATGCCGAGCATATTGCCGAGGCTCTGCATCGCGCCGCGCCCGCCCTTATTCATCGCCTTCATGGTGTCGGCCATCTGGCGATGCATTTTGAGGAGCTTGTTCACTTCCTCGACCTTCGTTCCGGAACCCGCGGCGATGCGCTTCTTGCGGCTTGCCTTCAGAAGATCCGGATTCTTGCGTTCCTTCGGCGTCATCGAATCGATGATCGCGGTCTGACGCTTCAGGATGCCGTCGTCGAGATTGGCGGCCGCAATCTGGTTTTTCATTTTCGCGACACCAGGGAGCATTCCGAGCATTCCGGAAATGCCGCCGATCTTTTTCATCTGATCGAGCTGCTCGCGCATGTCGGAAAGATCGAACCTCCCCGAGCGCATTTTCTCGGCGGCGGCTTTCGCCTTCTCGATGTCGAGATTTTCGGCGGCCTTCTCGACGAGCGAGACGACGTCGCCCATGCCGAGAATGCGGCCCGCGATGCGCGATGGGTCGAAATCTTCAAGCGCATCCATGCGCTCGCCGACGCCGATGAGCTTAATGGGCTTGCCCGTCACCGCGCGCATCGAAAGCGCGGCGCCCCCACGCCCGTCGCCGTCGACGCGCGTGAGCACGATGCCGGTGACATCAAGCCGCTCATCGAACGCCCGCGCGGTCGTCACCGCGTCCTGGCCGGTGAGGCTGTCGGCAACGAGCAGGATTTCGTGCGGCTTCGCCGCGGCTTTCACTTCCGCAAGTTCTTGCATCAATTCTTCATCGATCGTGACGCGGCCTGCGGTATCGAGAAGGAGTACGTCGCATCCGTTCACGCGTGCAGCCGCCATCGCGCGCTTCGTAATCTGCACCGCGTTCTCGCCCTCGACGATCGGGAGCGTATCGACGCCGATCTCGCGCCCGAGCACCGCAAGCTGCTCCATCGCGGCCGGACGGCGCGTATCGAGCGAAGCCATGAACGGCTTCTTCTTCATTTTCTCTTTGAGACGCTTTGCGATCTTCGCGGTCGTCGTCGTTTTGCCGGAGCCCTGCAGGCCCGCCATCAGGATCGGCACAGGTGCCGCGGCATGAAGATCGATCGGCTTCGCATCGGAGCCAAGCACGGAAACCATTTCGTCGTGCACGATCTTCACGACCATCTGGCCGGGCGTGACCGAGCGGATCACGTCGGCGCCGACCGCGCGCGCAGTGACGCGCTCGATGAAGCCGCGCGCGACTTCCAGCGACACGTCGGCTTCGAGAAGCGCCAGGCGCACTTCGCGCATCGCCTCGTTGACGTCGCTCTCGGAGAGCGCGCCGCGGCCGGTGAGGCGGCTTAAAATTCCGCCGATTTTATCCGACAGGGTGTCGAACATCGCTCCAAACGCTTTCGCGCCCGAGGGCGCATCGCGCTGTCGGGCGTTGGCCCCCGGCCTCTAAAATGGACCGGTGGGCGGGGTTTTGCTCGCGAACTTCGTAAGCGGCGGGAAACTAGGGGTGCCCCCTCGCCAAGTCAATAAGAGCCAAAATCGGGCCTTTTCTGTGCTAGAGCGCCCGCATGAAGATCACCCGCCGCAAGCTTTTTGGAGGGGTCGCCGCCTTGGCTGCGCTCGCCGGCGCAGGCGGAACCGCGCAAGCGAAGCTCAGCCGCTACTATGACGGGCCGGTCTCCGATCACTTCGACGGCCTGCGCTTTTTCGACCCGAGCGGGATGGCCCCTCGCAGCTTCGGCGATCTTCTGAAGTGGAAACTTTCCGGCAGCGGCACGAAGTGGCCGCTCACCGCGCCGAGCCAATACACCGATCGTCCGCCCGCGCGCGTCTTCGACGGCATCCGCGTTTCCTTCATTGGTCACGCGAGCCTGCTCGTGCAGACGGCGGGACTGAATTTTCTGTTCGATCCGGTCTGGTCGGAGCGCGCGTCGCCCGTCACCTTCGCCGGCCCGAAGCGCGTGAACAATCCCGGCGTCCCGTTCGAACTCCTGCCGCCGATCGATTTCGTATTCGTGACGCACTGTCACTATGACCATCTTGATGTCGCGACGCTCTCGAAGCTCGCGGCCACGCACAAGCCGTGCGTCGTCACGCCGCTCGGCAACGACACCATCATGCGCGACCACGATCGCGCGATCCGCACTGAGGCCCATGACTGGTGGCAGACGGTCGATCTCGGCCGTGGCATGAAAGCGACGCTCGTGCCCGCGCGGCATTGGTCCGCGCGCGGACTCCTGGACCGCAACAAAGCTCTGTGGGCGGGCTTCGTGCTGCAGACGCCGCAAGGCATGATGTATGTCGCGGGCGATACCGGCTATGGCGGCGGAAAATTGTTTAAGGAAATACGCGCGCGTTTCGGCGCGCCGAAGCTCGTGATCCTCCCCATCGGCGCCTACGAGCCGCGCTGGTTCATGCGCGAGCAGCACATGAACCCCGAGGAAGCAGTGCGCGCCTTCGCCGATTGCGGCGCGGAGTTCGCGCTCGGCTATCACTTCGGAACGTTCCAGTTGACCGACGAAGCGATCGGCGCGCCGCGCGAGGCGCTGAAAGCGGCGCTCGCGAGTGCCGAAATCGCGCCGGAAAAATTCCGCGCGCTCGATCCGGGGCAGGTTTGGGAAATCGCCTGAAGCCTTACTCTTTCTTCAGCGGCATGTAGATGTTGATCTCGATCTCCGACGGCTTCGTTGTCGCGGGATCCGTGATGTATTCCTCGATCGAGAGATCTTCCGCGTTGATCTTCTTCGTGTCGATATAGTTGCTGATCAGCTCATACGTCGAATCCATCGCGTCGAAAGCGCCGCGATAGACGAACTTGACCGCCTTGCCCGTTCTCGCAGGACCGACGCGAACGCCCTCTTCCGTCGGCGCTTTGGCGGGCGCGGCCTCGATCGGGAGCGCCGCGTCGAACTCGAAGCTGTCGTCGGCGGTCGACCGGTAAATCACCAGCGGCTTGCCGGTTACCTTGACGCCGAGTTTTTCGGCGTCCGCCCGCACCGCCTTGAAGGCTGCAACGATGCTGACCCAGGCTTCCTCCCAGCTCGTGCGGGTGGAACGCATGAGAAGCGTGCGCTCGGGCAGCATCACTTCCTCGCCGAATACTTCGTCGGCGGTGGCCGCCGGCTGTTCCTTCGCCGCCTGCGTGAAAGCCGGACTCGCCCCAAAAGTCAGGAAAGACGCCGTCAACAATCCGAAAATCGAACGCAAAGGGCTCATCGTCTTCTACCCTGATCGGCCGGAAATCGCCCCACAGCAGAGGGTTTTATAGCAAATTCCGCTTGAAGTGGGAACGAAAGCGGCGACTCGCAAAGCGCATCCGCTTTCACATATAAGTCACTTCGCCGCACGGAATTCGCCGCCTGGGAGTGTCATGAGCGCGCTTGCGAATCGCCATTTCGTCAAGATGAACGGCCTCGGCAACGAGATCGTCGTCCTCGACCTGCGCGCGCATCCGGTCGCGGTCTCCGCCGAGGAAGCGAAGGCGCTCGCGCGGCCCGCCGCGGTGCCATTCGATCAGCTGATGGTGCTCTACCCGCCGAAGCACGCGAACACGGAAGCCTTCGTGCGCATCTACAATTCCGACGGTTCCGAAGCCGGCGCCTGCGGCAACGGCATGCGTTGCGTCGCGGCGCTGGAGGCGAAGGGCAGCGGCGCGAAGACGCTCGCCTTCGAGACGGAAGCGGGGATCATTCCTTGCAAGATTGAGGAAAAGCCAAACACCGTCACCGTCGATATGGGCGCGCCGCGCTTTGCCTGGAACGATATTCCGCTCGCCGAGGAATTTCGCGACACGCGCGCGATCGAATTGCAGATCGGGCCGATCGACAAGCCGGTGCTGCACTCGCCTTCGGCCGTGAATGTCGGCAACCCGCATGCGATCTTCTGGGTCGACGATGTTGAGGCCTATGACCTGAAGCGCTTCGGCCCCATGCTAGAAAACCATCCGATCTTCCCCGAGCGCGCGAACATTTCGCTCGCGCGTGTAGCAGCGCCCGATCATCTGATCGTAAAAACGTGGGAGCGCGGCGCGGGGCTGACGCGCGCCTGCGGCTCGGCCGCCTGCGCCGCGGCAGTGGCCGCCGCGCGCACCAAGCGTACCGGCCGCAAGCTTCGCGTGACGCTTCCCGGCGGCGATCTCATGATCGACTGGCGCGAAGGCGACGACCATATTCTGATGACGGGTCCGGTGGAAATGGAATTCGAGGGCAAGCTCGATCCCTCGATGCTGATGGACCGGTGCGCGCGATGAGCGTTGAAGTTGTCACTTTCGGCTGCCGCCTGAACGCCGCCGAATCCGAAACGCTGCGGCACCAGGCGGAAGCCGCCGGTCTTTCGAATACCGTCATCTTCAATTCCTGTGCGGTGACCGCGGAAGCCGTAGCGCAAGCGCGGCAATCCATCCGCCGCGTGAAGCGCGAGCGGCCCGGTGCGCAAATTGTCGTAACCGGTTGCGCGGCGCAGACCGAACCCGCGACATTCTCGCAGATGCCGGAAGTCGACCGCGTCCTCGGCAATACCTTCAAGACTGCGCCGGAAAGCTGGATCGAAGTGAAGCGGACTTTCGATTTCGGCGTGAGCGCCGAAGAAAAAGTGCGCGTCGGCGACCTCGAATCCATGCGCGAAACCGCGCTGCATCTTGCCGAAGGTTTCGAGGGTAGAACCCGAGCTTTCGTGCAGGTGCAGAATGGCTGCGATCACCGCTGCACGTTTTGCATTATCCCCTACGGCCGCGGGCCTTCGCGTTCGGTGCCGATGGGCGATGTCGTGGCGCAAGTGCGCCGCTTGGTCGAAAACGATTATCGCGAAGTCGTGCTCACCGGCGTCGATCTCACCGCCTGGGGCGCAGATTTGCCCGGCAAGCCGCGCCTTGGTGCGCTCGTCCGCGCGATCCTGAAGCATGTGCCGGAACTCTCGCGGCTGCGGCTTTCTTCGATCGATTCCGTGGAAGCCGATACGGATTTGCTCAAAGCCTTCGCCGAGGAAGAGCGCCTGATGCCGCATCTCCACCTTTCTTTGCAAGCAGGCGACGACCTGATTTTAAAGCGGATGAAGCGGCGGCATCTGCGCGCGCAATCCGTCGCCTTCTGCGATGAGATGCGCCGCCTGCGCCCCGGTATCGTCTTCGGCGCCGACATCATCGCGGGCTTTCCCACCGAAACCGAAACGCAGTTCCGGAATTCGCTCTCGCTCGTCGGCGACTGCGGTCTCACTTTCCTGCACGTATTCCCGTTCTCGGTACGCGCGGGCACACCCGCCGCGAAGATGCCGCAGCTCGGCCGCGAGATCGCGAAAGAGCGAGCGCGCCGTCTGCGTGAGAAGGGCGATAATGCTTTGCGCCGTCACCTCGCCGGCAAGATCGGCCACAAGCTGCGTGCGTTGATCGAGCGCGAGCACGCCCGTTGCGAGGATTTCACCGAAGTGAAACTCGCGCGTTCTATGGAAGCGGGCGCGATCGCAAATCTCACCATCGCCGGGCACGACGGCAAAAGGCTCCTCGCCGCATGAATTCCCCTTCCCTCTGGTGGCGGCTGAGTTCAGGACTTTCCCGCTCGGCTTCGAAACTCGGCTCTGGCATTGCGGGTCTTGCGAGCCGCAAGCTCGACGCCGCGACCGTCGAGGAACTCGAAGAGCTTCTCATTCAAGCCGACGTCGGCACGGACACTGCCGCGAAGATCGCCCGCGCCGTGAGCGACTCGCGCCCCGGCCGCTCACTCGAGGATTCTGAAATTCGCACGCTGGTCGCGAACGAAATCGAAAAGGCGCTGCGTCCTGTCGCAAAACCTTTTTCGCCCGACGCCGCGTATAAACCTTTTGTCGTGCTCGCAGTCGGCGTCAACGGCTCGGGAAAAACCACGACGCTCGGCAAGCTCGCCGCCCGCCTGCAAGCGGACGGCAACAAGGTCATGCTCGCCGCCGCCGACACTTTCCGCGCCGCCGCGATCGATCAGTTGAAAGTCTGGGGCAAGCGTGTCGGTGCAAGTGTGATCGCAAAGGCGCCGGGCGCTGATCCCGCAGGCGTCGCCTTCGAAGCGCTGGAGAAGGCGCGCGCAGAAAAAATCGATATTCTTCTCGTCGACACCGCCGGCCGCTTGCAGAACAAGACTGCGCTTATGGACGAGTTGGAAAAAATCAACCGCGTCATCAAGAAGCTCGACGCCACCGCGCCGCACGCCGTGCTCCTCATCCTCGATGCCACCGTCGGGCAGAACGCGCTCTCGCAGGTGGAAGCCTTCGCGAAGACCGCGGGCGTCACTGGCCTCATCCTTACCAAGCTCGATGGCACGGCCAAGGGCGGCATCCTTGTCGCGCTCGCCGCGAAATTCGGTCTTCCCGTTCACTTTATCGGTATTGGTGAAGCGGTCGACGACCTCACGCCCTTCGACGCCCGTGCGTTTTCCCGCGCGCTGGTGGGCTTAACGGAAGAAACGGAAACGCCTTGATTACCCGCCCTTCCCTTGGCAATTAGGGCCATGGCCGACGCGAACCCGAAGCAGCTCAACCCGCTCCTGAAGCTCGTGCTCGATTTCGGGCCGCTGCTTCTCTTCTTTTTCGCCAACAGCTATCGCGGCATTTTCTTCGCCACCGCCGCCTTCATGGTCGCGATCTTGATCGCGCTCGCGGTTCAATACGCGATGCTGAAGCGCCTCCCCGTCATGCCGATCGTCACCGCTGTGATCGTGCTCGTCTTCGGCGCGCTCACGCTTTGGCTGCACAACGACACCTTCATCAAGGTGAAGCCGACGATCATCTACACGATGTTCGGCGCGATCCTGTTCGCCGGGCTCGCGACAGGGCGGCCGTTTCTCGAAGCCGTACTCGAAGGCGCGTTTCATCTGACGGACGAGGGCTGGAAGATTCTCACCTGGCGCTGGGCGTTCTTCTTTCTCGCGCTCGCGGTGCTGAACGAGATCGTCTGGCGCTCGGTCACGACCGACACCTGGGTCGCGTTCAAGACTTTCGGATTCCTGCCACTCACGCTCATCTTCGCGCTCGCGCAGACGCCGGTCTTCCTGCGCTATCAGGTAAAGAAATAGTCAGCGCGCGACTTTCTCGATCTCGCGCTTGAACGCGTCGAAATTTTCTTCCGTCAGCGGCCCGACGAGCTTGAACACGATCTTTCCGTCGCGGCCGACGATGAAGGTTTCCGGTACGCCGTAGACGCCCCAGTCGATCGCCGCGCGTCCCGCCTTGTCGACGCCGACTTCCGCGTAGGGATTGCCGAAGCGGCCGAGAAAACGCCGCGCGTTTTCGGTCTCGTCCTTGTAATTGATGCCGGCGATCCGAAAACGCTTATCGGCGGAAAGCTTCAGAAGCTGCGCCGCCTCGTCGCGGCAGGGCACGCACCACGACGCCCACACATTCACGATAGTGACGTTACCCTGAAATTTCGCGGGATCGAGCCCCGGCACGGGCTTGCCGTCGCGGATCAAACCTTCCAGCGGCGGCAACGCCGCGGTCGGCGCCGGTTTTCCGACCAGCACGGATGGAAGCTGCGAGGGGTCGCCCGCGCCGAGCCGGAAATAAAACAGTGCCGCAAGCGCAAGGAAGAAGAAAAGCGGCAGCGCGATCAGCAAGCGGCGCATCAGCGCTTGCGCCTCTGCGATTCAAGATCGCGAACGATCTTTCGCTGCGCACGGTAATCGAGCAGCACCCAGACGATCAGCGCGCCGAGCGTGACCGCCGCGATGCCGTAAGCGGCGAGAATGAAATCGGCGTGCGGGCCCAAACTCATCCCTCCGCCTCCGCCGATCTTAAAATTCGTAAAGTGCGCGCGCGCCGCCGCAATAGCTCGTTCCGCATCGCCGCCAAATACAGCGCCAGAAACAGCGCAAAAAACCCCACCGCCGAGATCAGAAGCGGATAGAGCATCGCAGGATCGATCGCGGACTTGCCAAGCGTGATGGAGCTGCGCTGATGAATCGAATTCCACCAGTCGACCGAGAATTTCACGATCGGCACATTGATGAAACCGACGAGCGCGAGGATCGCCGCCGCGCGCCCGGCGCGGTTCGGATCGTCAAACGCGCGCCAGAGCGCGAGCACGCCGAGATAAAGAAGAAAGAGCACGAGCACCGAAGTAAGCCGCGGATCCCAGTCCCAATAGGTGCCCCAGGTCGGCCGGCCCCATAGTGAGCCGGTGACAAGGCAAAGAAAGCAGAACACGGCACCCATTTGCGCCGCCGCCTTGCCGGAAACGTCAGCCAAGGGATGCCGCCAGACGATCGTGCCAAGCGCGGAAACCGCCATCAGCGTGTAGGCGGCGAGCGACAGCCACGCGAAGGGGACGTGGATGTACATTACCTTCACCATCTCGCCCTGCTGGTAATCGGGCGGCGCGCGGAAACCCATCAGAAGGCCGAGCGCGATCAGAATCACCGCCGCCGCGCCCGAAAGCGGAATCAGCCACGCGGCGACTTTCTGGAAACGGTTGGGGTTGGCGTAATCGATCAGCGGCATGGCGTCTTGTTATCGGCCTCCGTTGAGGGCGGCAATGCGTCTCAAGTTCACTTGTTCGCGCATTCGCTTTACTCCCGCACGTGGCGCAGCGCGGCGGCAGCCGCGACCGGCCCGAGCACGAGGAAGAAAAGCGAAATCGCGATCAGAAAACGAAACGGCGCGCCGAGCGATCCGTCTGCAATCGCTACATGCGTCGAGACGACGCCGAAGATTAGGAGCGGAATTGACATCGGCAGCACCAGCACGGCGGCGAGCAAGCCGCCGCGCGGCAATGCGGCCGAAAGCGCCGCCGCCACAAGCCCGAGAAAGGTGACGCCCGGTGTCCCCACAAAAAGCGTAAGCGCCACGGCAAACAAGGACTTCGGCTCGACGCCGAGCATCAGGCCCAGAAGCGGTGTCACGATCACCAGCGGCAATCCCGTCGCCAGCCAATGCGCGAGTCCTTTCGCCGCCGCGATCAGCTCGAGCGGCGCGGCGGACAGCAACAACTGATCGAGGCTGCCGTCCTCGTGATCGGCGGCAAAAATCCGATCTAGGCCCAGAAGGCTCGCGAGCAGCGCGCCGATCCACAAAATCGCAGGGCCGATGCGCGTCAAGAGCGGCATGCCCGGCCCGACCGCAAACGGCACGATGGTCACGAGCGTCAAAAAGAAAATCACGCCGATCCCCGCGCCGCCGCCCGCGCGCAGCGCCACTTTCAGATCGCGCAGGACAATCGCGGAAAGCGTGCTCATACCGC
>Ga0068853_100000638_pt1 | contig 24000 bp, 11 predicted proteins | sample KBSCornC32_FD_65655 | JGI IMG/M metagenome (GOLD analysis project Ga0068853, IMG submission 65655) | Corn rhizosphere microbial communities from Kellogg Biological Station, Michigan, USA - KBS Corn C3-2 | ecosystem: Host-associated > Plants > Roots > Rhizosphere > Soil ... | reverse complement strand
GCGAACCGTCGTGTGCGACGGCAACACCGGTCGGGCGGCCCCAGGCATGCGCGTCGTCGACGACGAAGCCGGTCATGAAGTCGTCGTATTCGCCGGTCGGAAGGCCGTCGTTGAAGCGCAGGCGCACGACCTTGTAGCCGGTGCGCGGCATGCGGTTCCATGAACCGTGCAGGGTCACGAACGCGTCGCCGCGGTAGTCGGACGGGAATGCCGTGCCGTCGTAGAACGCGATGCCGAGTGGCGCGGAATGCGCCTGGATCAGCACGTCGGGGGTAACGGTCTCGGCGCGCAGCGCGTCGTCGCGCTCGCCGGCACGACGCGGATCGGCATGGCCGCCGATGTAGAACCACGGCCATCCGTAGAACGCATGCTCGCGCACGCGCGTCGCATACTCGAACGGCAGGTCGTTGCCGAGCCCGTCGCGCTCGTTGACGACACACCACGGCATCTTCGTCACCGGCTGCACCGCCATGCCGGCGCAATTGCGCAGGCCGGTGGCGTACAGGCGCGGGTTCGTGCCGTCGGGCGCGATGGTCCACACCGCGGCGCGGCGCTCCTCGTCGCCCCACGCGGCGCCGCGCGCATGCGTGCGTTCGAACGCGGCGATGTCCGCGGCGGATTTCTTCGCCATGCCGTCGGCGATGTTCGATGCGGAGCCGACCGCGACCAGCAACTGCTTCGCGTCCGGCGCAACGAGGTCGCGCGTCGAGTGGCCGCCGCCGGGAATGTCCTTGACGACAGTCGTCGCGGCCGCGCTCGCCTGCATGTCGCCGCTGCGGTATGGAAAACGCAGCACGCGCGTCGGTTGCGCCACGTACAGCGCGGTCGGTTCGGGGCCTGGCGGAAAGAACGCGATGCCGTAGACCTCGCCGAGGCCCTTCGCGAACACGACGGGTTTGGACGGCAGCGTGCCGTCCGCACCCGGTCTGAACACGAGCACGCGGCCGCCGCCGGTTTCGGCGAGGAACACATCGCCGTTCGGTGCGACGCGCAACACGCGTGGCCCGTCCAGCCTCTCGGCGACGAGTTCGACGCCGAAGCCGGGCGGAACGCTCGGCGTGCGCGCGCCGCGCTCGGCATGTTGCGCAGGACTGGCACTGACGGTCGAGCGCGCGCTCGCCGGATCGGGCAGGTCGCCGGCCTTGAATTGCCGGCGGACCCCTGGCGCATCGTCGTGCCAGTTGCCGAACGCGGACCTGCCGGTGCGCAATGCCGTGTCGTCGGCCGCGTTCGCCGCGGTGGCGAGGAGGCAGCCTGCCAGGATCTTCGATAGTTGCCGGTACATGATCGACCTCGCAAAGTCGGGCGTGACGCGGTTCGACATGTTAGTCCGATCCCGGCCATGAAGGGTTCCGTCGGCGCACGCCACCGCCATGCGGGGCTCCGCTTCAATCGTCGACCGTGAACGCGACCATCATCCCCTGGTCCTCGTGCTCGAGGTTGTGGCAGTGGAGCATGTAGGTCTGCTTGCCGCGGAACGGTTGCGCGAAGTCGATCGCGATGCGCACGGTTTCGCCCGGCCACACGACGACGGTGTCGAGCAGGCCGAGGTCCTGCGCGGTCAGTCCCTTGCTGCGGTCGACCTGGCGCGAAACGATCTGCTTCGGGCTCTTGCGCCGTTCGATCACGCGGAACTGGAAGCCGTGCACGTGCAGCGGGTGCGGCATGCTGCGGAACTCGTTGCTGAATTCCCACACTTCGCGCTCGCCACGGCGCACGCCGAATGCTGGCGCGTGACCGTCGATCAGGAAGTTCCAGTCATTGATCATCCAGCGCCCGCTGTCGGAGATGCGCACGCGGAACTTGCGCGTGGCCGCGCCGCCGGCGGCGACAGGATCGAGCCGGGCGAGCGCAGCGGGCAGGCGCGCGCGGACGCGCGGACCCTTGCCCACGCGCAGTTCCATGAGGTCCAGTTCCGCGCCCATCGGGGCGGCGCCCGGATGCTCCAGCATCGGGTCCTCGCCCGTTGCGGCGGCATCGTTCTCCATCGGATCGTAGGCGAGGCTGCGCAGCAGCACGCGTTCGCCGTCGGCGAGTCCGCCGAAGTCGACCAGCACGTCGAGGCGCTGCGCGGGAGCGAGGTAGCAGTCGTCGACGCGCACCGGCTTGTCGAGCAGGCCGCCGTCGGTGCCGATCAACCAGAACGGCAGCGCTTTGCCGCGCGCGACGAACGCGGGATGGAACATGCGCGCGTTGGACAGGTTCGCGAGGCGAAAGCGATACAGCGCCGGGTCGACGTCGAAGCAGGGCTCCGGCACCCAGTTGACCAGCACGCGATTGCCGATCCAGTCGTCCGCGCCGGCCTTGTAGGCGAGGCCGTTCCTGCTGCCGAGCTGCTTGTCGGCGATCAGCAGCGGGATGTCGCGCTGGCCCCATGGCAGTTCGAGCGTCCGGCGCAGCGCGAGCTCTTCCTCGTCTTCGACGAGCAGCAGGCCGGCGAGGCCGTTGTGCACCTGCTCGCCGGTGTGGAAATGCGGATGCGCGTGGTACCAGTAGAGGCCGGCGCGGTTGTCGACGCGAAAGTGGTAGCGGTAGTCCTGCCCGTGCTGCACCGGGTGCAGGCCGCTGCCGTCGTTCGCTTCGTCGACACGCAGGCCGTGCCAATGGATCGTCGTGTCCTGGCCCAGGCGATTGACGAGGGTCACGTCGAGCAGCTCGCCACGCCGCGCGATCAGCAACGGGTTGGCGACGGCGTGGCCGTCGATCGAGCCGGCATAGTTCCATACGCCGGATGCGCGACCGGAGAACACCGGCAGCACGTCGACGCGTGCGGTGAGCTCGATCGCCTGCGCGAGCCGCACCTGCGCGAGCAGGCCGTCCGCGGACGGGATCCGCAACGGCCTGGTGAAACGGTCGTCGCCCGGCGGGTCGCGATGCGCCGGCGCGGGCGGCAACTGCGGCGCCGTGCGTCGTGCGCGTGCGATCGACGGTGCAAGCCACGCGGTGCCGATACCGGCGGCGAATCGCGCCAGCAGGCGTCGGCGGGAAAAATCGGTCATGCGTGCGGTTTCCGGTGGATCTCGCGCGTGTCGGTCGGGCTCGCCTCGAACGACGCATCCCGGTTCCGTTCGCGTCCAGCGTAGCGAACGTGGCGATCGAAGTCGAAATGTCGCGGGCGCGCGTTTCCGGACGGCTGGACGCTGACCTGTGAACTAACGCACAATTTGCAAAGCACCGCCGACGGCTTGCTTTATCGCCGTAATGTAGCCGTGCTAATTTCGAAACCGAACCATCCCGGCAGGGGAGCTTGGCGCAATGCCAACGCTGCCGGGAAGGAAACTGCCGAATGGCCGATTCGGGCCTGCCCTTCCGGGCGGCCCGAACGGACGGCCGTTTGCGTCCAGGGACAAGGGGATGGATATGCGCGTGTTCGCCTGTTTCGCCGCCATGGCGGCGTCGTTCGTTGCTTCCGTCACGATCGCGCAGTCGCTTCCGCCGGAAATCGGCAATGGCGCGGCATGGCTTACCGGGCAGATCCAGGCGGACGGCCGTCTCGCCGGCGAAAGCGCGTCGATCGCGTTGCCCTTGCAGGCCGAGGCCGAGACTGCGCAGACGCTGAGCGTGCTTGGCACGGTACCCGCCTCGGTGGTTGCCCGCATCGACTCGACGCACGATGCGTTGACCGAGTACCTCGCGCGCCGCGTGAACGTTCTCGCCGTGGCCGGTCAGGGCGCGACGCCGCCGCTCGCGGACCTCATGGCGCTGCGCAACGCCGATGGCGGTTTCGGCAGCGGTCCCGGCTATTCGAGCGATCCACTCGACACCGCGTTCGCGTTGCACGCGATGGCCCAGGGTGGTGGTGACCCGAACGCCGCCAGCGCGGCGCTTGCCTACCTGGTGTCGAGCAAGCATGCGGACGGCAGCTGGGGTATCGACGACCAGGGCAGTGTCTACGTGACCGCGCAGGTGCTGGTTGCCGCGCAAGCCTGGTCGACCCGTTTCGCGGTGGCGCCGATTTCGGCGGCAGCGCGCGACTGGCTGCTGGCGCATCGCGGCGCGAACCAGCAGTTCACGACCTCGTTCGACAACGCGGTCGCGCTGATCGCGCTGACCACGCAAACGGCGCAGCCCGATGTGCTGCAGCCGCTCGCCGACGGCTTGCGCGCAGCGCAGCGCGTCGACGGCAGCTGGGACTCCGATCCGTACGTGACCGCGCTTGCGCTGCGCGCGCTGTGGTCGGTCAGCCATGCGCCACCGCAACCGACTACCGGCAGCATCGTCGGTCGCATCGTCGATGCGGCGAATGCAAGCCCGATCGCTGGAGCCACCGTGCAGCGTACCGACGACGGTGCTGCGGCGACGGCCTCGATCGCTGACGGCTCGTTCACGCTGCCGGCGCTGGCGCCCGGCAACTTCTCGATCCGCATCTCGAAGGTCGGCTACGGCACACGCGAGTTCAATGTGCAGGTGAGCGCGGGGCAGACGCTCCAGCTCGGCAACGTGCAGCTCTCCCGCGCGACGCTGACCGCCGACCTGTCGGGCATCGTCCGCAGCAATACCGGTGCCGCGCTGTCGGGTGCGATCGTGTCGGTCGGAACCGCTTCGGTGCTGACCGGTACCGACGGCAGCTACGTGCTGAGCGACCTCGATGCGGGTGCGGCGACGATCCAGGCGACCAAATCCGGCTACCAGAACGTCGTCGCCAATGTCACCTTCCTCGCCGGCCAGCACTACAGCTTCTCGCCGGCGATGTATCCTCCCAATACCACGCCGCCGACCACGGCGACGCTGCGTGGCGCCGTCATCAACGGCACGACCCAGCAACCGATCGTCGGCGCGACGCTCGCGATCGGCAGTCGCACCGCCACCAGCGCCGCGAACGGGCGCTTCGAAATGACCGGCCTGCCGGCCGGCGCATTCGCGATGAGTGTCGGCGCGAACGGCTATCAGGGCGTTACCGCCAGCGGCACGCTGGCGAATGGCATCAACGACATCGGCAACGTGCCGCTGGCACCGCTGCCGGCAACCAGCACGATCAGCGGCCTCATCAGCGACGCCGGCAATGGCGCGCCGATCGCCGCAGCGAACGTCGTCGTCGAGGGCCAGGCCGTCACCGCGGTGAGCGGACCGGATGGCCGCTACACGCTCGCCGGGATTTCCGGAACGAGCATCACGTTGCAGGTCACCGCGACCGGATACCTCGGTAGCCGTTTCGACGTGAACCTGCCGCAGCCGGGCAACGGCACGCTCGACCTGCAGCTCACCGCAAGCCAGCCGTCCGGCCTCGTGTTCGACGAAGTCCGCGTCGACAAGCCGGTATACGGCCCGAGCGACAAGATCGAGCTCGAGATCGAGGTCAAGAACACCACCGCGGATGCGGCGGAGATGATCATCGATGCGGACGTGCGCGATCCGTCGGGCAACGTCGTGTACGTGTTCAAGGCGAATGCGCACGGGGCCGGCCAGTTCCCGCCGAACCTGCCGCTCGGTTTCCCGGCGGCGAGTACGAAGGAGGTCGAGCTGGAATGGGCGGCGCAACGCCTCGCCGCCGGCAGCTACACGGTCTACGCGCGCGGCTCCGACGCCAGTGGCCGCGTCCTTGCCGACGGCAGTACCCAGTTCACGGTGCGCTCCGAGCCTGCGTTGCGCGGCGGCGTCACGCCGAATCCGCCGATCGCGCAGGCCGGTACCGACGTGCCGGTGCACATCAGCGCGGATCTCGTCAATGTCGGCAACGAGGCGGTGCCGGCGGGCGACATCGAACTGTCGATCGTGCTGCAGAACGCCGATACCGACAGCACGACGGTGCCGCAGGCGAGTGCGAGTTCCTGGTCGAGCGGCACGCCGTTCTCGAACCCGCGCGGGCTCGTGCGCGATGCGCAGGGCAACCTGTTCACCGTCAACGCGAGCGATCGCAAGGTGCTGCGAGTAGACGGCCAGACGCGGGCGGTGTCGGTGCTCGCGACGGTGCCGGATGCGCCGAGCGGGATCGCGCTCGACGCCGCAGGCAACCTGTGGATCGCGTCGACGAACAAGCGCATCTCGACCGTCAGCCCGGCCGGTGCGCTCACCAGCATCAATGCGGTGCGCATCACGTCGCTGACCGGCATCGACCTCGATGCGGCGGGCAATCTCGTCCTGGCAGGCTCGTTCTCGGGTGTCGAGAACGGTGTGTCGCTGAGCGAGCAACGCCTGGTGCGCCGTGCGCCGGACGGAACCGAGAGCGTGCTCTGGCGCAACGGCTTGTCGCAGCCGTCCGCGATGGTCAAGGACGACGCCGGCAATTTCGTGGTCAGCAACTACGGCGACAACACGCTCGCGAAGGTGACGCCGCAGGGCGTGGTAACGCCGTTCGCGACCGGCCTGAATCGCCCGTACGGCATCACGCGCGATGCGACCGGCAACTTCTACGTGGCGAACTCCGGCAACGGCACGATCGCGCTGGTCAGCGCCGCCGGCCAGGTCAGCACCTACGCGACCGGCCTGCAGACGCCGATGGATGTGCGCTTCGGTGCCGGTGGCACGCTGTTCGTCGCCAACCAGGGCAACGACAGTATCGTCGCGATCGCGCCCGGCGGTTCGCAGAGCGTGTTCGCCAGGGGCGTGGCGAACCAGCCGGAAGGCATGAAGTACGACGCGGCCGGCAACCTCTACATCGCCAATGGCGACGGCAGCCTGCGTCGCAAGGCGCCGGACGGCAGTGTCGACACGCTCGCGACCGGCCTCAGTGCGCCGCGCGGAGTCGCGCTCGCCGCGGACGGATCGGTGTTCGTCGCCAATCGCAGCGACGGCACGATCGCGAAGGTCGTCGGCACCGACAAGACGACGTTCGCGAGCGGCCTCGCGAATCCGTACGGCGTCGCCGTCGATGCCGGCGGTGTCGTGCACGTTGCCGAGAACGGCGCCAATCGCATCCGCAGCTTCGATGCCTCCGGCAGCGCGCTCGGCCAGGTCGAGACCCTGCTCTACAGCCCGACGCAGATGCGCGTCGATGCGCAGGGGCGCGTGTTCGTCGCGAACAGCGACTTCATCACGGTCATCGAGAACGACGTGCCGCGCATCCTGATCCGCAATTTCGCGGCCAGCGCGATCAGCGTCGATCCGGTCGGCGGGGGCCTGCTCGCGATCCGCAGCCGCGACGTCTACCGCATCGGCCTCGACGGCAGCAGCACGCGCCTCGCGACGCTCGCGTTCACGCCATACGACGCCGTCGTCGACGCGGCGGGTTCGATCATCATCCGCGACTACTCGTCCAAGCGCCTGCAGAAACTCGACGCGAGCGGGACGCCATCGGTGTTCGCGCAGCTCGCAGACTATCCCTCGCACCTCGTCGCCGACCTCGCCGGCAACGTGTTCGTGCGGCTCAATGGCGGCAGCCTGCACCGCGTCACCGTCGACGGCAGCCTGAGCCAGATCGTCTATTCGCTCAACGAAGGATTCTCGGTGCTCGGCTTCGGCACCGACGACAAGATGCTGGTGTGGACGACGTCGAACCGCGTCTATTCGCTCGATCCGGCGACCGGCGTGACGACGCGCCTGAAGGATGCGGTCTCCGGCGTCAGCGGCGTCACGCGCGGTGCCGATGGCAGGTTCATGCTCAGCTTCAGCGGCAGCCAGGAGGTCGACACCTACGACACGACCGGCACCTGGCTTTCCCGCCTCGATGGCTTCATCAACCCGACCGACCTGCTGTGGGACGGTTCCGCGCTGCGCTTCGTCGATTCCGGCGGCCGCTTCTACACGATGGCGCCGGGCGCATACCCGAGCAAGACCGGCAGCTTCAACGTCAGTTACCTCGCTAAGGCGGGCGCCGAGGTGCTCGGCTGCTCCGCGGCCAACGTGTTGCGCTGGACCGGAACGGGCCAGGCCACGTATGCGAGCTTGAGCGGCGCAACCCTGCGCGGTGTGGCGGGACGTGCCGACGGCAGCTTCGCCGCGACCGACACGGCCGCGAGCCGCGCGGTCGAATTCAACGCGGCGCGCCAGGTTTCCGCGGACTATGCCGGCATCGTGCGCCCGCAGGGGCTCGCGTTCGATGCACAGGGTCGACTGCACGTCGCGAACTACGGCGCGAGCACGGTCGCGCGTCTCGACGCGAACGGGGTCGCGACGACAGTGACGACGGTCGGTTCGCCGCGCTATCTCGACTTCGACGGCGACGGCAATCTGTGGATCAGTCGCTCCGGCGGCGTCACGCGGGTGACACCTGCTGGCGTTGCCGCCACCGTCGGCAATGCGCTGAACTTCATGGGACTGACCGTCGACGGCAGCCAGGTCTATGTCGTCGACCAGAGCTATTCGCTGCTGCGCAGACTCGACGGGGCCGACTGGCTCGCGTTCGCGGCCGGCCTGTCGAATCCGGCTTCGGTGCTCGCCGGAGCGGGCGACGTCGTCTACGTCGCCAACCGCAACAGCAACGCCATACTCGCCTATTCCCAGGGTCGCCTCGACACGCGCGCGGTGAACCTGACAGCGATCGATTCGCTCGCGCTCGATGCCGACGGCAGTCTGTACGTCGGCCGCGACTCCGGCCTGCTGAGTCGCATCAATGCGGACGGCAGCGTCGACAGCATGCATGTGCAGTACGCGCTGGGGCAGGGCGCGATCTACGGCCTGGCATCGGCGTCGCCGCAGAAGCTCTATGCGAGCGCGGGTACGAATGCGCTGTTCGAGATCGCGATCAGCCAGTCGACCTCGCCACCCGCGCCGGGAACCGTCGTGCGCACGGTACGCGTCCCGTCCGCCGCGATCGCGTCCGGCGAGGACTACGCGCATTTCGATTTCGGCGACTGGCTGCCGCCGTACGGTGGCGACTTCAAGCTGTCGGTCGCTCGCGCGGGCGTCGCCGAGCCGGCGGTCAACTACGTGCACGTCGGTCCGCATGCGACCGGCGAATTGACCGCGGGCCTCGACGTGCTGGCGCCGGGCGACCAGGCGTTGCCGATGTGCCTGAACCTGGCCGGTGCCGACTTCACCTCGATCTCGCGCGTGGAAGTGGACCAGGTGCGTCGCCTGGCGTCGATTTCGACGCCGAACGGAATGGCGGCGGACCGTGCAGGCAATGTCTACTACACGAACGGCGCGAACCTGTATCGAACCGATGTGCAGGGCGTGACGACGACCTTGCTGAGCGGTCTCGCCACGGCGTTCGGTCTTGCCGCCGACAGCAATGAGAACCTGTACTTCCCGAACAAGAGCGGCGCCGGCGGCACGTACCAGTTGTTCCGCGTCGATCGCACCGGCACGCGATCGGTGATGGCGGAACTCGGCGTCACGCGCGCGAACGGCGTCGCCGTGAACAGCCATGACGAAATCCTCGTCGGCAGCGCGGGCAAGCTGCTCAAGGTCAGGCAGGACGGCACGGTCTCGGTCGCGGCCACCGGCGGCCTGCCCGACCCGCGCGGCATCGCGATCGACGGTCGCGACAACGTCTACGTGCAGAACAACTCGGGCTATGTCTCGGAGATCAAGCCGGACGGCAGCGTCACCGACCTCTACACGAGCAACGACGGCGTGCAGGACCCGTACTTCGAAGGCGACGGCTACCCGAACATCGCCGCCGACTGCGCCGACAACCTGTACGTCGCGAGCTTCGGCTGGACGCGCATGGGCATCCCCGCGAACGAGGAGCACAAGATCGCGCAGATCGTCGCGCGTACCGGCCATGCTGCCGTGCTGTTCGACACGCTGAACGTCAATTCGATCATCAACGACATCGACTACCTCGCGTTCGACCGCTTCGGCAGTCGCCTGATGATGTACAACGACTACGAGCACATGATCTGGCAGGTGCCGGTGACGTGCGGCGCGATCGGCGTCGACGCGCATATCGTCACCGCGCCAGGCCAGACGCTGGCCAGCCCGACCAAGGCGCCGGCAGCGGTGGTCGAACAGGCGGACGGGCGCACCGAGTACGTCTGGAGCATGCGCGACGTGACGGCCGACGGCGAGAACGTCTGCTTCGACACGACCCTGCATGGACTGACCCTCGGCGAGCAGCGCAAGTCGGTCGATTCGGGCTTCATCAACTTCCGCAACAGCTTCTCGCCCGACGACGTGACGCTCCCGCTCGACGTGCCGCTGATCCATGTCGGCAACCTCGTCCAGCTCGGCATCGCGACCGACCAGGCGGACTATCCGGCGAACGCGACGGCGCAGGTCTCGACCACGCTCGACAACACCAATGCGATGCCGGTCGACGGCGTCCTCAAGGTTGCGATCCACGACGCGCACGGCGCCTTCGTCGGCAACGTGCTGCAGCAGGACGTGAGCATTCCCGCGCTCGGCCAGCTGCCGGTCGACGGCGTGTTCCCGATCGGAACGATCCTGCCGGGAACGTATGTCGCGCGCGCCACGCTCAGCGACAACGGCGAGCTGCTGGCGCAGTCCGAGGCGTCGTTCGTGGTGCTGGCCGACAATGCGCAGGCACTGGCGACGACCCGCGTCACGACCGACAAGCAGGTCTACCAGTCGAGCGATCACGTGCAGATCGCGTCGCGCGCCACCAGCCTGTCGGCGAACGCGATCCTCGAGAACCTGACGTTGACCGTGCAGGTGCTGGATGCCGCGCAGACCCTGCTGTACACGCAGGGCTATCCGATCGACCAGCTCCTGCCGGGCGCGATCAGGGACTTCAACTCCACCCAGGTGCTGCAGAATGCGCCAGCCGGCAATTACGCCGTGCACCAGACGCTGAGCGATGCCGCCGGGCACGTGCTCGACACCCAGGACATCACCTATCGCGTCGCATCCTCCGGCGATACAGGGTTCGGCCTGGTCGGCACGCTCGCCGCTGACCCCGTCGAGATTCCGCTCGGCGGCACGGTGCAGCTGTCGGGCAGCGCGACCAACCAGGGCAATACCGCGCTCGCCGCGGTGCCGTTGTCGCTGTCGCTGGTCGATGTGGATCATGGCGCCGTGCTCTGGACATGGAGCATGCCGACCGACATCGCGGTCGGCGCGACGGTCGCCGTCGCGCAGCCGTGGGCTGCCGGCGCGACGCCGGAGGGCCTGTATGTGGCCATCCTCAAGGCAACGGTCGGTGGTCAGGAACACGTGCTCGCACAGACGACCGTGCGCATCGTCGCGCCGGTCGCGCAGCTCGATGCCCATGTCGACCTCAGCGCGCACCCCACGCTGCAAGCGCTCGCGCTGATCGACCCGATGACCTCCGTGGTGGACCAGGACCGCGTTCGCGCGGCGCTCGCGGCACAGGGCTATGGCGCGACGTTCGTGGCCAGTGCCGCGGATTTCTCCACCGGCGTGCGCTCGGGCACCTACCAGTTGTACCTGTTGCTCGGTGCGCACACGCCGATCGATGCCACCACCGAGCGCCTGCTGCGCGAGGCGGTGCATCGTGGCGAAGGCGTGTTGTCCGCGAACGGCGGCGCATCGTTGTCCGATGTGCTCGCGGAAGTGACCGGCCTCGTCTCGAATCCCGGCCTGACGTCGCTTGCCGCGAACCGGTTGACGATCGAAGCCACCGCGCCGGGTGGCCCGGCGCAGCTCGCGCTTTCGCCGGCGCTCGCTGCGCGGCAGGTGTCCACCACGAGCGCCAGCGTGCTGGCCGAGATCGAGGGCCGCTTCCCGTCGGTCCCGAGCATCGGTTCGCTGGCGGATGCAGTCGCTGCCGATTCGCGCGTCGACATCGGCTACTTCGGTACCGATGCCGGCGCGAACGGCAGCCACCTCGGCCTCGCGTCGGTCGGCCGCCTGCGCAATGCCGATGGCAGCGACCGCGCGACCATCTGGCGCGTACGCAACAGTGGCAACACCGCACGCTCCTTGACCCTCGCCAGCAGCGACGGTACCTGGTCGCTGCCGTTCGTCATCGCCGCGCACGTCGACGCGTTCATCGCGAGCCCGGTCGTCACGGCGACGGCCGAGCATCGCCTGAGCGAAGCGGCGACACTGATCCAGGCGACCACGGCGATCACCGGTGTGTTCGCGGATGCGCGCGTAGTCGACCGTGGCGAGAATCCCGGCGCGGTCGCGCTATGGGCGAACAGTGCGGGGGCCGGCTACGGCATCGAGTGGAGCGGCAGCAAGCACATCAGCCATGGCGCCGTGCATTCGAACAGCGGTATCCGCTGGAATGGCGCGCAGAACACCGTCGACGGACCGGTCCACTACGTCACCACGTTCACCAACAACGGCAGCCAGAACACGTTCAGCGTGACGCCGCGCGTGGTCAGCCCGCAACCGCTGCCGCAGCTGATCGACCTCGACGACTATCGACCGGGTGGCCCGGTGCAGGCGGCGCTCGGCAGTTCCTATCTCGACCAGTCGGGCGAGTGCGCGAAGAAGCATCGCTGGCAGCGCAACGGCAGCCGTATCGTGCTGCCGCCGGGCGTGTACTGGATCCCGTGCGACGTGCAGCTCGCGGGTTCGAGCTTCAGCGGCACCGTGTCCCTGATCAGTACGGGTTCGATCCAGTTGTCCGGATCGAGCGCGACCTTCCAGCCGTTCCACGAGGGCATCCAGTTCGCGACCTCGCAAGCGGGTTCGAACGCGGTGCAACTGTCGACCTCGTCGCTCACTCTCGATGGCCTCGTCTATGCGCCGAACGGCGCGATCGAGGCATCCGGGTCGAACAGCCTGTTCAAGTGTTCGCTGGTCGCCGACACGATCCGCATGGCAGGCGCGATGATCACGATCGATCCGCGCCAATGCGCCTACGCGGCGATCGAGCGGCGCAGCCCGGCGGTGGTCTGGAACGCATTCGGCTCGGGCTACTCCGGCTACACCGCGTTCGACGCCCTGGCGGCGCTGGCACAGGTCGAACCCGGCGGCAGCGGACCGTTGAGCGAACTGTTCGGTGGCGTGCTCGGCCGCATCGGACCGGTCGCGGTGCCGCTGCGCACCGGTTCGCTCGTGCCGATCGCGGTATCGGTGCAGAACCACGGCGACATCTTCCAGGGAACGCTGCAGCTCGCCACACAGGGCGACGCCGCGATCGTGCTGCCGGGTGTGCCGACGTGGCTGCTCGACTTCGGCCAGAGCGGGACGTTCGACGCGACGGCGACGCTGCGCCTGGGCTCGGGCACGACGACGACGCTGAATGCGACGGTGGCCGCGACGACACCGATCGCGGTGGACCCGCTCACCCAGGCGACGCTTTCGATCAACCACGCCGATGGCGAGGATCTCGCGGAGCTGGTCTCTGCACTCACTGCCATCGGCGGCCGCGACGCGCCGCTCGACGCCGCGCTGGCCGATCTTCAGGCGGCGGTCGCGGCATCCGCGGCAAGCGACCAGGCAGGCGTGATCGGAGCGCTGCTGGCGGCAACGGAAGAGGCGGGTCGTTCGACGCATGCACAGGCCGATGCGTTCCGCACGCGCATCGACTGGGTGCTGTGGCGCGAAAGCCGCTGAGGAATCGGGAATGGCTCCTCCCGCATGGAGGAGCCGCGACGCGGACGCGCAGCGGAAACGAATCCGCCGACCGCCCACGAAACAGGAAAGCAGCAAGGGGAAACGCATGACGCACGCCCACCATGTCCTGATCCGCTGGCCGATGCGCCTGTTCCAGGCCGTCGCCTGGCTGGTGATCGTCAGCATCACGGTCAACACGATCACGCCCGGTGTACTCGGTGCGAAGACGCTGATCGAGCAGAGCTCGGCCAGTGGAGCGCGTTCGGAGCTGGAGATCGCAACGGCTTCGTTGGCCACGATCGAGGAGATCCTCGATCGGATGGATCGTCGCGCGCATGGCAAGTTCGAGTTCCCATGGCAGGAGACGGCCGCGCGGATGTCGCGGCAGGTTTCCCCGGCGGCAGCCACGCGCGCACAGCTGGTCGCGCTGCAGACCGCCCTCGACCAGGCCGTGTCGAAACTCGACGAACTGCAGCCGGCAGTGCAGCAGTCGTTCACCGATGATGCCGCGCAGCTGCGCAATGCCAATCTCGACGCGCGCGTGCAGACCCAGAAGAGCCAGTACGATCAGCTCTATGCGCAGTTCCGGGCGCTGCTGGGCAAGATCGCCCAGGCGCGCACGGACGCAGCGTACAAGCAGGCGGTCGCGGACGCGCGCGGATTTCTCGCGACGCACAGCTCGAAGCCGAGGCACGCCGCGTTCGATCCGTCGCATCTCGCGTTCGGCGCGTCGAGAGCGCGCGCCCGCGAGGCGTTGACCGACCCGGCTGCACTGCAGGCGGCCATCAACGCTCCGATCGATGTGAATGGAAAGGGCAAGCGCGCGATCGGCGTGAACGTCGCCGCGGGTGCGAAGTCGACGGCCGATGTGGCGCCCGACCTCGCGCCCACGGAAGACGTGCAGATCACCGATGCGATCCGCGCCAAGGCCGCCGAATTGCACGGCAATCCACTGGAGATCTATCAATGGGTGCGCAACAACGTCGAGTACGTCCCCACGTACGGATCGATCCAGGGTTCCGCCCAGACCTTGCTGACGCTGCGCGGAAATGACTTCGATCAGGCGAGCCTGCTGATCGCATTGTTGCGCGCGTCGAACGTGCATTCGCGCTATGTCTATGGAACCGTGGTCGCCCCGATCGCGAAAGTGCAGAACTGGATCGGCGGTGTCGGCGCGCCGAATATCGCACTCGACCTGATGGGCAGCGCCGGCATCCCGGTGACCGGCCTCGCCCAGGGCGGCGTCATCCAGCAGGCGCGGTTCGAACACGTATGGGTCGAGGCGCTGCTCGACTATGTGCCGTCCCGCGGTGCGAAGAATGCCGAAGGCGACACCTGGCTGCCGCTCGATCCGAGCTTCAAGCAATACGCCTACTCGGCGCCGCTCGATATTCCCGGGATCGCGGCGATGGATGCTGCAACCGACCTCGCCGGCGTCATGGCCAGTGCGAGTACCGGCAACGCCGGTGCGAGCGTCACCGGCTTGAATGCCGACTTCGCCGCCTCGCGCATAAGCCTCTACCAGCAGCGGCTCGGCGACTACGCGACAGCCCAGGGCAGTCCGCTCACGCTGGCGCAGGGCTTCGGCAGCCGGACGATCGTCACCGAGGCATTGCCCTACCTGCCGGCGACGTTGCCGTTCACGTCGGTCACCGCGGGCAGTCGCCTCGCGGCCTTGCCCGCGCAGTTGCGTCATTCGATCACGATCGAGCTGTACGACAGTGTCCAGGACCAGGCGATGGAATCGCCTTCGCTGACCAAGACGATTTCGCTGCCCTCCATCGGCGAGCGCCGGCTCGGCATCACCTATGCCCCGGCGACGGCCAGCGATGCCGCGGTATTGCAGGGTCTCACCGGAAACAACGTGCCGCTGTACGCCGTCCGCGTGAAGCCGCAGATCAAGCTCGACGACGTGCTGGTCTCGGAGGGCGGCGCACTCGGCATGGGCCAGGATCAGCCGCTTGCGCTGACGCTGCGCGGTCCGGCGGGTTCGCGCCATTCGACGCATGCGCGCATCGCGGGCGACGAGATGGTCGTCGGCATCGATGCGATGGGCGTTTCGCAGGATCAGATCGAACGACGCTTCGCTGCGGTGACGCCGGATTCGGCGGCTGAGAACCTGCACCAGTTGTCGTTGCTGTATTGGACCGAGAGCGACATGCTCGGGCGCTTCGCGCAAGGCAGGTACGCCACCTTCTCGACGCGCATGCCGTCGGCCGGCATCTTCTCCTCGCCGCTGGAGGTCGTCTACAGTTTCGGCATCCCGAATCGCGGCTACTACATCAAGCGCAATATCGACATCGGCATGAGCTTCCATGCGGTGGCCGGCGGCGACCATCGCCGCGTCGTCGACTACGTCGGATTCATAGGCACGATGGGGTCGTACCTCGAAGGTGCCGCGCAGGAACAGTTGTTCCACTATTGGCAGGGCAGTGGCAATTCGACGATCCAGTCGTTCATCGACGCCAACAGCCAGCACATTCCGATCTATTCGATCACCCAGGCCAATTCGGCCGCCTTGCTCGGCAATCTGCAGATTCCGGGCGAAGCCATGTCCGACATCAGCAATGCGCTGGCGGCCGGCTACGAGGTCATCGTGCCCGAGCGCGCGGCGACCAAGGCATCCGGTGCGACCGGCATCGGATACGAGCTGCGCGATCCGCAGACCGGTTCGGCGGCCTACCTCATTCGCGGAGGCACCAATGGCGGCGACAGCCAGGCGCCGTGCGCGGAACCGGAACGCGTGCCGGTTTCCCAGTGGGTGTACATCATCATCGCGACGCTGATCATCCTCGCGATACTCGCCGCGATGTGGTACGGATCCGGCGGAACGGCGGCGCCGCTGACCGAGCCGGTCGCGGCGGCGCTGATGGCGGCATTCGGACTGACGGCGCTCGCGTTCCCGGCGACTGCCGGCGCGATGAATTGCAACCCCGTGCCGGTTCCCCACAAGGGAAACAACGCGATCCACGATCAGTGCGCGGACACGCGCGTCCCCAACATGTACGTCGGCAGCGACGTATGCGTGACCGCACCCATTGCCGGGTCGAAGAACTTCGATGCCTACGGCGGCGGGATCCTGTGGGAAGTGAAGACGTACAACTTCAACAACACCACCGACCCGACTTTCCTGGTGACTCTCGACAAGCCGGAGTGGATCAAGGAGAGTGCGATCGCCCGCGAATGCGGGATGCAGTTCTGGTACACGGTCGGCGATCCGCGCCACGTGGCGGCACTCAACCTCGTCCAGCCCGGCTTTGTCCCGGTCATCGCGAACAATATCGAACTCGATCCGGCGAACTGCCTGCAGCCATGATGAAGAAGGTCCGCTGTGGGCGCTGATTTCCGCTGGATGATGTGCGCGATCGACGACGCTACCCTCGAGAAGGTAGCGCCGTTGTTCGCACCGCCGGCGGGCGTCCAACTGGACGGCGATCAGCGGCACGCATACGAGCGCTTCCGCGACGCGCCGGAAACCCTGCTGCCGCGGCGCATGGTTTCCGGCGACGGTGAAGTCCGCATCGAGGCGGAGCACGCACGCCATTTCTCCAGCCTGTTCGCGCTGCGGCACTACAAGGCATTGCCAGGTCTGCTCGGCATCGGTGGGCGCGGGATGCTGAAGTTCCTCTCCGGCGAGACCTCGCCGGTCGAGGTGCTGTACTTCTCGCTCGGGGCCGGCGCAGCGGCGCGACTTCCGGGTTTCTTCGGCAACATGGCCATCCGTTCGGAAGAGCTGCCGGACGCATGCGAGCGCGTGCGCGACGTGGTCGCGCGCATCGACGACGCCGGCTGGACCCGCGCGCGCCGGATCATCTCGATATGCAGCGCCGGCGAGGAAAGCCGCGAACACGATGCCGAGATCGCCGAGGTCTTCGCATCGCTGCCCAGTGCGATGGAACAGGCCCTGCGATCCGGCGGACACTTCGTGTCCAGCGCCTTCTGGCTCGGCTAGCGACCTGCGCCCGGCATCGGCCGCGGTCGCCCGACCAACTCCGTGCGCCCGAAGCCGTCCCGATGCCGCGCTGCGACTTGCGTGCGCCGACCCACTATCATTGACGGAGGGACTACCGGTTCTCCGTGGCGCCGATGATGGAACGGGGCGAAAGAATCAGAATTTCATGGACTTGTGAAGGTGCGTGTGCGGTTTGTGTGCAAGCAATGGGGAAAAATTCCTATTGTCTTACTCGTTCTACGACAACGCCCCCAATTTCGATGCGGCCGGATGTTGGCTCCTTTGTGCAGCCGGAGTGATCCGGGTGGCCAGTACCGGTCCCTTCACGGTGAGCATGACGTCCGCCAACAGTTATCGGATGACATATCCGGGCGGAAACCTCGCCACGACGGCGGAACGAATACGGTATGCGACCCCCCTTCTCGGGCAGACCAGGGACAGTACCAACGCCACGTTCACCACGGTCGCATGCCAACGAGCCGGATTGACGGGCGAGAACCTGCCGATTTCGGTGACGCTGAGAGAGGGTGGCCAGGCGAAGGTGCCGGCATCGGCCTACCGCGACACCCTGACAGTCACCGTGACGCCTCTGGCCACGCCGTTTGCGGGCTCGCCGTTCGACTGTCCCTCACTGTAGCTCAGTGTCTCCGAACCAGCGCCTGCACTTGATCGACGTCAATCGCGCCAGGAACACCGGGCCTATGCTCGACAACATGCAATGTCCGCGCGTGCCGAATGGCGTATGAATTCCAGCCCTAGCCATGCGGTTGCCCGGACTACTTCGTCGGGTAAAAGGCTTGAGGGAATCGATACCGTGTTGCTCCAGGCGTTCCCGGTGCTCATCAGGAATTCCATCGCCATCGCGCATCGCGTATTGGTGGTGAGCGGAACTCGCGACGCCGGATTCCGACGCTCGCATCGATGTCATCCGTAATGCGCCTCGTCAATTCCACAAGCGCACTTCCTTCGCTGTCTGCGGCGCCGCTCAGCAACGTTCAGGCAGCGGCCGCACTCGCCAAGCAATTCGACCTGCCGGTCGCCAATCTCGATGGAAAGATTCCGCAAGGCATCCTTGACGAAATTCCGGCGGTGATCGCGCGCAAACACTGCGTCCTCCCGCTGGGATTGCACAACGGGCAACTGCGCGTCGCGATGTCCGAACCCACCAACAGCGAAACGCTGCAGTTGCTGCAGTTCCTCATCGGCCGCTCGTTGCTGATCGAGGTTGCCCCGGAAGGCGCGTTGCTGCGCAAGATCGACGCTTCGTACGAGTTTATCGACGAGAACGAGGACTTCGCGGCACTCGAGGCCAGCACCAGCAAGGCGGATAGAGCCAGCGATCGCAGCGAACTTGAAACACTTTCGGTTGCCAAGCCGGTGGTGCGTCTCCTCAACAGCATCATCCTCGAGGCGATTCGCCACAGCGCGTCGGATATCCATATCCGACCGGGCGAAAAGGATGTCGAACTGATCTTCCGCATAGATGGTGACCTGGTGCCGGTTCGCCGTTTTGCCCGCGCACTGCTGCCGGCGATTGTCGGCCGCATCAAGATCCTCGGCATCATGGACATCACCGAACACCGTGTGCCGCAGGATGGCCAGATGCGCATCCACAGCGGTGACAGGACCATCGACATCCGGATCAGCATCATGCCGGCGATCGAAGGCGAAAGCGTGGTCATGCGCCTGTTGCTGGCCAAAGTCGGCAAGAACGACATCACCGAAATCGGCTTGTCGCCGACGGACACGCAGCGCTTCAAGGATGCATTGGACCGCAGCCACGGCATGCTTCTGGTTACTGGGCCGACGGGCTCCGGCAAGAGCACGACGCTGTATGCGGCGCTCAACGCCGTGATGCGCCAGAACGTCAATATCGTCACCGTCGAGAACCCGGTCGAATTCCATATCCCCGGCATCACCCAGATCCCGATCAATGCCGATGTCGGCATGACCTTCGCCAAGGCGCTGCGCAACATCCTGCGCCATGATCCCGATGTCATCATGATCGGGGAGATCCGCGATGAAGAGACTGCGCGGATAGCCGTCGAGAGCGCGCAGACGGGCCATCTCGTGCTGTCCACGCTGCATACCAATTCGGCGACCGCCGCGGTAGCCCGACTGGTTGAAATGGGCGTTGAGAGCTATCTGCTCAAGGCCACTCTGCTCGGTGTGCTGGCGCAACGTCTGGTCAAACGCAACTGCCCGGATTGCCGCGTTGAGGAGGATGTCGATTCGCATATACGTGAACTGATGGGTGTCGACGCGAGCGAAGCATTCTTCCGTGGCGCCGGGTGCGACAACTGCGGCGGCTCCGGTGTGCGCGGTCGCTGCATGACATACGAGTACATGGTGGTGACACCTGCGCTGCGAAAACTGATTCTGCCAGGCGTCGACGAGACGGTGCTGCAGGAACAGGCACTCCGCGACGGCATGGTTGCCTTGACGCAGCATGCGGTCAGCCTTGCGCGCAGCCGCGAGATTTCGCTGGTGGAAGCCTACATGACACGACTGGAGTGACGAAGATGCTGGAACTCACCGCCTATATGCAGCTCATGGCCCGGCAGAATGCCTCTGATTGCTTTTTCAGCGTGGGGGCCCCGCCGTCGATCAAGATCGAAGGCATTACCGCGCACCTCGGCGAGACGGCCCTGACTGGCGAGGACGTGCGCACGATGGCCTATTCGATCATGAGCGACAAGCAGCAGAAGGAGTACGAAGCCACGTTGGAGATGAACCTGGCCATCGGCCTGCCGGACGCCGGACGCTTCCGCGTCAACGTCTACCGGCAGCGCGACGGCGTCGCAATCGCAGTCCGCTACATCACCAGCAATATTCCGCGCCTCGATCAGCTCGGCGTTCCCGACAAGCTGAAGGACCTGATCATGTTGCCGCGCGGACTGATCCTGGTCGTTGGCAGTACCGGGTCGGGCAAGTCGACGACGCTTGCTTCGATGATCGATCACCGCAACCACAACCGCACGGGCCATATCCTGACGATCGAGGAGCCGATCGAATTCCTGCATCGGCATGACAAATCCATCGTCGATCAGCGCGAAGTGGGGTTGGACACGCTCTCCTACGAAAACGCCCTGAAGAACGCGATGCGCGAGGCTCCGGACGTGATCCTGATCGGGGAAATCCGCGACCGCGAAACCATGAAGCACGCGATCGCCTACGCCGAGACGGGGCATCTGTGTCTGTCGACCCTGCATGCAAACAATGCGAATCAGACACTCGATCGCATCATCAATTTTTTTCCCGACTCCGCGCGCCATCAACTGCTGATCGACCTGTCGTTGAATCTCCAGGCGGTAGTCGCGATGCGTCTGGTCAAAGGCCTGAACGCCAAACGTGTGCCGGCGGTCGAGCTGATGCTGCGCACGCCTTACATCGCGGATCTGATCGAAAAAGGTGAAGTCGACCAGATCAAGGACGCAATGAAGCAGGGCGCCAACCTCGGCATGCAGACGTTCGATGAATCGCTGTATCGACTGTACGCCTCCGGGTCCATCAGTCTTGCCGAGGCACTCGACAATGCGGACTCACGCACGGATCTGTCGCTGCGTGTGCGTCTGAGCCAGCCGACGATCGAACCTGCGGGATTGGGCATTGAGGAGATGAGTTAGCGCACTCTGCGACGGACCCCCACGCGCCGGCCGGAAGCAACAAGTGCGAGGGCCAGGGTCGATGCGGCGCACATCGCGAGGTATCGCGCCTCTGAATCGGGAGCATGAGATGTCAGGTCTGGCAAGACAACTCGAAAGCCTCGGGATTGCGCTTGGGCAACGCGACGAGGGCACGCAAGCTCATTGCCGGCGCGTCGAGCTGCTTTCTCTTCGGCTCAGCCTGCGTTGTGGCCTGAGCGCCGGCGAACGCGCCCGATTGGTGATTGCCGCGAGACTCCATGATTTCGGAAAGATGGGGATTGCCGATGCGATATTGTTGAAGCCGAACGGCTTGCTGCCTGACGAATGGGAAGCGATGAAGGTTCATTCGATCCTGGGCCAGCGGATTTGCGACCGTCTTGCGCACCGGGATGCCCAGCAGATCGGGCTCATCGTGAGACACCATCACGAGGCATACGACGGCAGCGGTTATCCCGACGGCCTGTCGGGCGAGCGCATTCCCCTGTGTTCGAGGATCATTTCAGTCGCGGATGTGTATGACGCGATGACCTCAACTCGTCCTTATCACATGGGGTGCTCTCACGAACGCGCCATGGAAATTCTCAGGAGCGAGTGCGGGAAATTCGATCCGCAGGTGTTCGCCCAATTCGAACGGATGAGCAACGCAGTCATTCGCGAGCTTGGATGAGGACGATGGGAACACCGGTTCATTTCATCGCCGTGACTCGCAGCCGCACGGCAGCAGGCCGGTGAAATAGACCATGAAACTCGATCGCCTTTGATCCAGATCAAGGCAGGCACTCCGCAAGTAAAGCAGTCTTGCGTCGCGACCCCAGGCCAGAGGGCGATGATTTCGAACCGGGCAAGCTCCCGGCAGCTTGCGCAGTCAAGGCTGGAATGCACCGTAGCCTACGATTCGTGTGCGGTAGCGTACAGACGGAGCTGCGGGGTCATCGACACTCTGCACGCGGTTGACGGTCTCCTGCACTGTCGGGTCGAAATCCTGCACGCCGATCGAGACGCGGTTGATGCCCGCCTCGGTGATGCGTCGCGCATAGTTCTCGTCGCAGAATCGCGGGTCGAGTTCGATACCGAACTCGCGGTCCCGGGCGGTGCTGAATGAAAAGTTGCGACCGATCGATCCGATCAGGTCCAGCAATTGCTCGACGTCGAGGAAGTTAGGCGCACCGCCGCCGAAATGCAGCTGCGCGAGGCTACGATCGCAGTCGAAATGCCGGGCGACGATTCCGATCTCGCGCTGCAGGCGCGCGAGGTAAGCCGACGCCTTGCTCCTGTCATGCGTGATGATGCGCGCGCAACCGCAGTAAAAGCACGGCGAAAGACAGTAGGGAATGTGCATATAGACAGACAGATGCCAAGGGATAGGCTCGTTGTTCGATACGAATGGCGCGCACAAGATCGGCTTCGTGGAAGTTGTCGCGGAAATGTGGCGCTGTCGGGTACGACGTGTAGCGCGGCGCGTTGATGTCGTACCTGGAGACGAGTTCGCGATCAAGGAGCGGAGCGGGATGAATGTTCATGTCGCGGCGATACTGGACGATCACGCCCTCTCCTTGACTCAGATCAAATGGAAGACGGACCGCTTCTGCTCTCGCGCCAGCTGAGCGCACTCTGCTTGAGCTGGATCAACCCACGTGCTGCAAAGTTGCGCGACCCTGTGTCCGCGCATTCGGAGACAATCACGTGGGTACTGCACGCGACATTTGCATGGCTTTGGGCCTGTTTTTGGCGGTGACGTCAGTGCTTGAGGGGGAAGTCGCTACTGCCGGGAATGTGAGCGTTTCTATTTTGATGTCTGCCGATTCCGCTCGCGTCATCCGAGATTGGCGACGCGCGCATGGGCTGCCTCAAGCGGCCGAGCCTGATGAAGCCCAGGGGCCTGTATCGCGTGCAGACGTTGGTGAACGCCATGCGGTCGCGGATCGAATGATGCGCCCCGAGGGACGTCAGGAGCGCGCTCCAGGTTCTGTCCGGAATGCAGGTACGTTGCAGTTGATTCCGGCGGCCGCAGTTTCCGACATTCCATCGGCTAAGAACCTGAGGCGCCTCGATGGAAACGGTCGTGCCGACTTGGATAGCCGGAGCCGATCGCGACGTTCAGTGTCTCGCGCCGCGACTTCGCGAAGTCCTTGATCTCATCGGCCACTTGCTCACTTGGTGAGCAGAGCACGATATCGATGCAAGGGCAGGCCTCGTCCAGCGGGGCCTCCCAGAACGCCGGATCCACTCCGGGCCCGAATCCTCCTGGTGCACAGATCTGGCGATCGGGTAAGTTCCTCGACTCGGACATCAGCAGCGCTCGACAAACGTTCCTCGATTCAATGACGCAAAATCACGATGCGGGTGAGACTCTGGGCGCGTGCATCAAAGAACGCAGCAGACGACGCCCTCTCGTTGTCCTCTCGGGCACGCGCTTTCACCTGGCCCGAGTTGGTAGCGGCTGAAGCAAGTAAGTAGAATTCGAGGCGATCTTGTGTGTGCAGAGTGTGTGCAATGCCAAGCGACATCGCCGACTGCGGTCACCTGGCAGGGCGCATTCGGTCGCAATTGAGCACACTTGAAAGTATTCGATCAGTGGCGAATTCATGAAGTTGCTCCCACTGGTCATTGGCCGACACTAAGGCTGAAATATCAAACTAATGAATGACATAGAGCGTCGCTTCTGCGTGGCGCCCATGATGGACTGGACCGACCGGCACTGCCGGTATTTCCATCGCCTGCTCGCGCCACACGCATTGCTGTACACCGAGATGGTCACCGCGCCCGCGGTGATCCACGGTGATCGCGCGCGCCTGCTCGGGTTCGACGCGAGCGAGCATCCGCTCGCGCTGCAGCTCGGCGGTTCGGAGCCGGACGCACTGGCCGAAGCGGCGCGCATCGGTGCGGAGCTCGGCTACGACGAGATCAATCTCAATGTCGGTTGCCCGTCCGATCGCGTCCAGTCGGGTCGTTTCGGCGCCTGCCTGATGCGCGAGCCGGCGCTGGTGCGCGATTGCGTCGCGGCGATGCGCGCGGCCGTCGCGCACACGCGCGCGGCGGTGACGGTGAAGTGCCGCATCGGCGTCGACGAGCAGGACGAATATGCCG
>Ga0068853_100000634_pt1 | contig 24049 bp, 21 predicted proteins | sample KBSCornC32_FD_65655 | JGI IMG/M metagenome (GOLD analysis project Ga0068853, IMG submission 65655) | Corn rhizosphere microbial communities from Kellogg Biological Station, Michigan, USA - KBS Corn C3-2 | ecosystem: Host-associated > Plants > Roots > Rhizosphere > Soil ... | reverse complement strand
GGCGACGTCGCGGTGAAGGACGGCAAGATCGTCGCCGTCGGCAAGGTCGCGGGCCGCGGCGCCGAGGAGATCGACGCCACCGGTAAGATCGTCACCCCGGGCTTCGTCGACGTGCACACCCACTACGACGGCCAGATCACCTGGGAGAACCGCCTGTCGCCCTCCTCCGGCCACGGGGTGACCACGGTGGTCATGGGCAATTGCGGCGTCGGCTTCGCGCCCGTTCGTCCGGGTGACCACCAGCTTATGATCAAGCTGATGGAAGGCGTCGAGGACATTCCGGAAGTCGTGATGGCCGCCGGCGTCCCGTTCAACTGGGAGACCTTCCCCGAGTATCTCGACGTGCTGGCGCAGCGCGAGGCGGACGTCGATTTCGCCACGCAGATTCCGCACAGCCCGCTGCGCGTGTTCGTCATGGGCGAGCGCGGCGCCAATCTGGAGCCCGCCACGCTGGAAGATCTGGTGGAGATGCGCCGCCATGTGACCGAGGCGGTCAAGGCGGGCGCGCTGGGCGTCGCCAGTTCGCGCAACCTGTTCCACCGCTTCCGTTCCGGCGCGCTGGCCCCGTCGGTGACGACCGATCTCGACGAGGTGCTGGCACTGGCGGAGGGCGTGAAGGACGCCGGTTCGGGCGGGTTCCAGTGCAATCCCAACCTCGACAATGACGCCGCGACCGAACTGAAGATTTTCCGCACCATCGCCGAACAGACCGGCATACCGGTGACGTTTAGCCTCATCAGCGTACCGTCCAAGCCCTATAACTGGATTGCCTATGCCGAGGGGGTGAAGCAGGCGAAGAAGGATGGCCTCACCATCCGCTGCCAGTTCATGCCGCGGCCGATGGGCGTGCTCTATGGCCTCGACCTCAGCTACCATCCCTTCTCGCTCAACCCCAGCTATCGCGAGATCGCCGGGCTGCCGCTGGCGGAGAAGGTGGCGCGGATGCGTGACCCGGAATTGCGCGCCCGCATTCTCTCGGAAGAGCCGGAGGATCCCAATCCCGCCTTCGTCGGCCTGCTCAAGATGATCACCTCGCTCTATCGCATTCAGGATCCCGCTAATTACAACTTCACGCCGGAAGACAGCATCCAGGCGCAGGCGGAACGTGCGAACGTCTCCGCGCGGGAGATGATCTATGACGCGCTGCTGGAGGACGACGGCCGTGCCATCCTGTGTTCCTATTCCAGCAATGTCCTGGACTATCTGGCCAAGTCGCGCGACCTGATCGGGCAGGACAACAGCATCGTCGCGCTGGGCGACGGGGGCGCGCATTATGGCATGATCTGCGATGCGGCCTACACCACCTACATGCTGACCGGTCGCCTCAACAGCGACGGCATCCCGCTGCCGACCATCGTCCAGTCGCTGACCAGCCAGCCCGCCAATTCCGTGGGCCTCAAGGATCGCGGCGTCCTGGCGACCGGGTATAAGGCGGACATCAATGTCATAGACATCGACAACATGGTCCTGCATCGCCCGCAGGTGAGCGCCGACCTGCCCGCAGGCGGCAAGCGCCTGACGCAGAAGTCGCAGGGCTATGTCGCGACCATCGTCAGCGGCAAGGTGACCTATCGCAACGGCCAGTCCACCGGCGCCCTGCCGGGTCGCCTGATCCGTGGCGTCCAGTCGGCGCCCGTGGCGCAGGCGGAACAGCGCGAGCTTGCCTGAACCCGACCGATCTCGGTGAACTGACCATGACGACCGCCGACGCAGGGAACCCCTTGCGTCGGCGGATGTGTTTCCGGCCGGACGAAGCGAATCGCTCAGATCAGGAGCGGCGCCACCAGCGCGAGCGCGGCTGCAATACGGGTATCATCGACCGCCGGATCAAGCTGCTCCAGCAGGCCCGCATGGCCCCCCGTGACCAGGGCCACGAATTGCTCGGCAAGCCGAACGGGATCATGGCCGGGCGCAAGGCCACCGGCGGCGGCCCGCTCTGCCAGCCATGCGGCGAGCGGCGCGGACACCGCCCGGCTTTCGGCCAGTATCTGCCGGGCAAGCTCGGGAAAGCGGGGTGCCTCGAACAGCGCGAGACGCAGGAAACGGTCCGCTGCCGGGTCGCGCGTCGCCTCCGCTATGGCCTGCCCATAATCGGCCAGCACCTCCCCCGGATCGCGCCCGTGCGTTTCGACGGCAGCGATCCGGTCTGCCGGAACGCGGCAGGCATAGCTGCAAATCGCGCGGAACAATCTGTCCTTGTCGGCATAGGCCGCATAGAGCGTCGTCTTGCTGATCCGCGCCCTGCGCGCGACCTCGGTCATGGTGACCCCGGAAAATCCCCGTTCCTCGAACAGCGCGGCGGCGGCGGATACGATCGCCATGCCACGGGCCTGGGCCTCGACCGCCGTGGGACGGCCTCGCCCCCGCCGCCCGGCGTCGCCTTCCACCATTTCCGTCAGCATCCTCCGCCTCTCCCTTGCCAACAGGCATATTTTAATGGACTAAGGCGTCCAATTAAAGAATCGCGAACATGATGGAGGGTGAAAGCATGGCCGACAAGCTGCGTGTAGGCATCATCAGCGCCAACTGGAGCCTCAAGGTCCATGGCGCGGCCTGGAAACGGATCGAGGGCGTGGAGGTCGCGGCGATCTGCACCTCGCGGCAGGAAACCGCCGAACGGGCCGCGCGCGACTATGCTATTCCCAAGGCCTATTGGAATCATGAGGAGATGTCGGCGGACCCCGACCTCGACATCATCGACGTCGGCACGCGCCCGTCCTTCCGCTTTCCCATGGTCATGGCCGCGCTGAAGAATGGCAAGCATGTCTATGACGCGCTCCCCTTCGCCGTCAGCCTGGCCGATGCCGAGACGATGCGCGACGCGCAGAAGGCGGCCGGCGTGGTCGGTACGGTCGACGCGCAATTCCGCTGGTCGCCACCGGCGCAGCAGATGAAGCGGATGATCGACGAAGGCTATATCGGTCGCCCTCTCGGCTTCAACGTGCAGCTGATGCTCCCGCTGATCGTCGCCAATGACAAGCCATACGCCTATTGCGCCTATTCGGAGCATACCGACCCCTATTACTGGCTGGCGGAGAAGGCGAGCGGCGGCAGCGCGTGGCGCAACTTCGCGACTCATTCGCTCCTGTTCCTGACCCATCTGATCGGGCCGGTGGCGGAGGCGACCGGCATGCTGACCACCGGCGTTCCCGAATGGTTCCTGCCCAATGGCGAGGTGCTGAAGCCCGAGACCCACGATCTGGGCAGCGCGACGCTGCGCATGGAGAATGGCGCCATCGGCAGCCTCCAGGCGGGATGGTGCGTGCCCGATACCGAGGGATGGCGGGTCGAGGTCTGGGGCGACCGGGGCCGCCTGCTGCTGGTCGACAACAGCTTCGGCAATCTGATGACGGCGAAACTGTTCGCAGGCGACGCGCGCCTGCTGACCTATAGCGCGCGCACGACCGAGGAAGTGGCCATCGACCCCGCCCTCTACGCCGTGCCCGGCACCAACAGCGGCGAGACGGAGCCGCGAAATTTCGTCGCCATGGACTGGATGTTCGCCAACATGGTCGAGGCGATCCGCAACGGCCGTGAGGGGTCGCCCAGTTTTACCGAGGCCGCCGCCGTGCACCGCGTCGTCGAGGCGGTGGAACGCGCCAATAATGAGCGCCGCTGGATAGGCATGAACGAAATGGGCTGACGCTGGCGCTTCTAGAGTATCGAGCCTTAAATAAGAACCGTTCGGGCTGAGCGAAGTCGAAGCCTTTGTTCGAGCGAAGCGAGAAAGCTTCGTCTTCGCTCAGGGTGAACGGTTCCCATATAAAACTCCATGCTCTAAAGCATGGTGACATTTGGTTGATCCGTTCGTGTCGAGCGAAGTCGAGACACATCGCGCGACGGCTTCTCGACTTCGCTCGAAGCGAACGGAGAGGACATGATTCTGTTTGATGTCAGCCCGCGATCATGCGCGCCCAGTCGTGGAGCCGCTGCCACAACTGCTCCCGCGTCGATGCGAAATTGTGCATGTGCGCCATGGTCGGCACGATGAAGATGGAGACGTCCCGCGAAGCGGAGTATGCCGCCGCCTCGGCATGCGGGTTCGGGCAGGTGTCACGCTCGCCATTGGCGACCAGCACCGGCACGCGGATCGCCGCCGCATCCGCCGCGAAGGCTCCGGGCAGCATCATTTGCACCGCGCAATGCGGGATGGTGAGGCTGCCGAACTGCGGCGCGGTCTGGCGAATGGGATAGCCGCCCTTCATATCCTCGTTCAATATGTCGGCGGGCACATCTTCCCAGTGGAAGGCATAGACATAGTCGACGCCCCGATGGTCATGGTCCAGATGATTGGTCACGCGCCCCTCCGCCACCGCGTCGAAGCGGCGAACGCCATGCTCGAACGAAGCCGGATCGCGCTGCGGCAGGGCGGTGTGGATGGCGCTGACCCCGCACGGCGCGATGGCGTCGAAGGTGGCGAACCGGCCCTGCGTCAGGATGGAGACCCCGCCACCCATCGACTGACCCATGCCCACGGTGAACAGGGACGACAGGGCGGGGAAGCCCTCCGCCGCCTTGCCATCGCGCAGGGATGCGAGAACCGCCTGCACGCAGGCGTCATGCGTGGCCGCCATCGTCTGGAAACTGATCCGCGACAGATCGGGCAGGCTGCTTTCGCCGACGCCGAGATGGTCGATGGCGACGTGGATGGTGCCACGCGCGGCATGCCATTCCCCCTCGTCATATCCGTCGTGCCCGTCGAAGCGCATCAGGAAATAATGGCGCGAATAGCCGCCGCCGGGGCAGGCGAAAATCACCACGGGCCGTTCGGGTAGCGCCGCCGCATCGGGCAGGGTCAGCGTGACCGCCATCTCCACCGTCTCGCCCAGGTCCGCTGCCGCCGTCACGTCGATCCGTCGCTCGACTCTCTGCATCACACTCTCCCATGCCGCTCTTGTCGGCCTTGCCTTAGCGGAGCGAATTGCCGATAAAAATCCGACCAGTCACGAATTGATCTTTCGGATTTCCCGGCCAATGGCGACTTTCCACCAGCTTCAGTGCATGCGATCCTTCGTCGCGGTGGCGGACACGGGCAGCTTCAGCCGCGCCGCCCACGCGCTCCAGGTGGGCGCGGCGTCCGTGTCCGAGCATGTCGGCAGCCTGGAACGGCATCTGGGTGTATCGCTGTTCCACCGCACCACCCGCTCCGTGCGCCTGACGCAGGAGGGGACGGACTATCTGGCGATGAGCCGCGACGTGCTCGACCGCATCGGCGAGGCGGAACGCACCCTGACCGGCGGCGCCGCATCGGCCCTGTCCGGCCTGCTGCGCGTCGAGATGTCGGATGGCGTGGATGCGTTCCTGCTGGGCGCGGTGCAGGCGTTCCAGCGCGATCACCCGCATGTCGCCATACAGGTGCTGCGCGGCAGCCATCAGTTCGACAGCGCCATGACCGGGGCGGACGTGACGATCCGGTCCGTCGCGCCGCAGGGGCTGGACGAACGACGCATCGTCTCGCGCTTGTTGGGAGAGAGCCGGACCGTCTTCCTCGCCGCGCCCGCCTATCTGGAGCGGCACGGCATGCCCGACCGGCCGGAGGCGCTGATGGCGCACCGCTGCATCGGCTATGTCGACCCGCTCAGCGGGCGGTTGTGGGAATGGTATTTCGGCGACGGCGACCGCCGCTTCACGCTGGACGTTCCCTGCCCGCTCGCCATGGCGCAGGGCGCGCTACGGCGTCAGGCGGCAACCGACGGCATGGGGATCATCAACGACATCGAACATTACGCCGCGCCCTGGATAGCGGACGGACGGCTGGTCCGCCTGTTGGACGCATGGACGATGCCGCAGCCGATCTGCCACCTTCTCTATCACCGCGACCGCCATCGCGCGCCCCGCACCACCGCCTTCATCGCGCATGTCGAGCAATGGTTCGCGGCCCTGCCGCCCGTCGCCCCGTCATAGCCCAAAGGACATCGTGGACATGATGTTGTCCGCCCACCGTGCCATTTGTCCGCTGCCCCCCTATATGCCAGCGCAGCATCGTCATCCTTTGAGCGGGATCCAAAAACCATGCCCACTGCCTATATCGTCTCGCCCGTCCGCACGCCCGTCGGCAAATATCTTGGATCGCTGGCCGATGTCCCCGCCGAGCGCCTTGCCGAGACGGTGATCCGCGCGCTGGTCCAGCGCAGCGGCATCGACCCGGCGACGATCGACGACGTGATCCTAGCGCAAAGCTATGCCAATGGCGAGGCGCCGAGCATCGGCCGCTGGGCCGCGCTCGCCGCCGACCTGCCGCTGGAGGTGCCGGGCATGCAGCTCGACCGGCGCTGCGCGGGCGGCCTGACCGCCGTCGCCACCGCCGCCGCCATGGTGCAGGGCGGCATGGCCGATGTCATCATCGCCGGCGGCGCGGAAAGCATGAGCAACGTCGAATATTATACCAACGGCATGCGCAAGGGCATGCGCGCGGGCAACAGCATGCTCTACGACCGGCTCGACCGGCAGCGCGAGCGGTCGCAGCCCGAGGAGCGCTTCGGCAAGATCTCCGGCATGATCGAGACGGCGGAGAATGTCGCGCGCGACTATGAAATCTCCCGCGCCGACGCCGACGCCTATGCCGCGCGCAGCCACCAGCGCGCAGCCGCTGCATGGGACGCGGGCCTGTTCGCCGACGAACTGGTTCCCGTCACGGTCAAGACCCGCAAGGGCGAGGTCGTGGTGGACAAGGACGAGGGCATTCGCGGCGAGGCCACGGCGGAAAGCATGGGCACGCTGCGGCCGCTGTTGAAGGACGGCGTGGTCACGGCAGGCAACGCGAGCCAGCAGAATGACGCCGCCGCCGTTTGCCTGGTCGTGTCCGAAGAGAAGCTGAAGGAACTGGGCCTCACGCCCATCGCGCGCTTCGTCGGCTATGCCGTCGCGGGTTGCCATCCCGGCGTGATGGGCATCGGTCCCGTCCCCGCCGTCGCCAAATTGTTCAAGCAGACCGGCCTCGGCTGGAACGACATCGACCTCGTCGAACTGAACGAGGCGTTCGCGGCGCAGGTGCTGGGCGTGCTCAAGGGCTGGGACTGGAACGATCCGGCGAAGCTGAACGTCAACGGCGGCGGCATCTCGCTCGGCCATCCCATCGCCGCCACGGGCGCGCGCATCCTCGCATCCATGACGCGCGAGATGCAACGGCGCGGCGCGCGCTATGGGCTGGAGACGATGTGCGTGGGCGGCGGACAGGGCGCGGCGGCGATCTTCGAACGGGCGTAAAGCCGCTGTGTCGGATTGCCTCTTTGGACAAGCATGATGACCTGCGGCTGACGCCAACCGGATAACGGGGCGGACGCGATCGGAACGACGAACTTACACAGGGGAGCGGGTGGCGATGGCCGAGTATGAAGCGGATTTCATCATCGTGGGCGCGGGGTCGGCGGGCTGCGTGCTCGCCGACCGCCTCTCGGAGTCCGGCCGCTATCAGGTGCTGTTGCTGGAGGCGGGGGGCGACGACCGGCCCCACCGGCGAACCGGGCAGCACTATAGCGCGCTGAACATCCATATCCCGGCGGGCTTCACCCGCGTCTACCGCGACCGCGCCTTCAACTGGAACTATATGTCAGAGCCGGAGCCGGGACTGGACAACCGCTCGATCAGCCTGCCGCGTGGCAAGATCCTCGGCGGTAGCTCCTCGATCAACGGCATGATCTACGCGCGTGGCCTGCCGCTCGACTTCGACGGGTGGCGGCAACTGGGGCTGGAGGGATGGGCCTATGAAGACGTGCTGCCCCTGTTCCGCAAGTCGGAGGATCATCGGGGCGGCGGAGACGGCGCCTATCATGGCGAAGGCGGCCCGCTGACCACCGACCGCGCCCGCATCACCCACCCTGTCGCGGATGCGCTGATCGCCGCCTTCGATGAATCCGGGCGGCGGCGCACCGACGACATGAACGGCCCCCAGCCGGAGGGCGCGAACTATACACCGATCACCAGCCGCAACGGCCTGCGCCAGTCCACCGCCGCGGCCTTCCTCCGCCGGGCGGAGAAGCGCGCGAACCTGCGCATCGTCAAGAATGCGTTCAGTGAGGCGGTCCTGTTCGAGGGCCGCCGCGCCGCCGGCGTGCGGTTCCGCCAGGGCGGCGTCACACGGCACGCGACCGCGCGGCGCGAGGTGATCCTGGCCGCCGGCGCGATCAACTCGCCCCAGCTCCTCCAACTGTCGGGGATCGGCCCGGCCGCCCTGCTGCGAGGCCATGGCATCGACGTGGTGCAGGATAGCCCGGAAGTCGGCGAGAATTTGCAGGATCATTTCTCGATCACCACCCGCAACCGCCTGCGCAAGGGCAGCCCGTCGTTCAACACCCAGTCGCGGGGCCTGCCGCTGCTGGCGCAGATGGCGCGATATTTCACGGCGCGAACGGGCATGCTGACGCTCGGCGGCGCGCTGGTGACGGGCTATATCCGGTCGCGGCTGGAACTGGACGAGCCGGACTGCCAGCTTTTCTCCAGCCCCGCGACCGCCGACATCGAACGGACGCTGGCGGGACCGGCGATGGTCATGGAGACGGAGCCGGGCATGACGCTCAGCATCTACAAGTCGCGGCCCGTCGCGCGCGGCCATGTGCGCATCGGATCGGCCGATCCCGCCGTGCCCCCCGCCGTCCTGCACAATTACCTCGACAATGACGCCGACCGGCGCACCGCCGTCGACTCGTTGCGGATGACGCGCGATGTGCTGTCACAGCCGTCGCTCGCCCCCTATGTCGATCATCAGGTGGCGCCGTCCGCGTCGCTGCAAAGCGATGATGAACTGCTCGGCTTCGCGCGACAGGTCGGCTCGACCGCCTTTCACGAATGCGGCAGCGTCGCGATGGGCGCGCATGACAGCGCGCCGCTCACCGGCACGCTGGAAGTACGCGGCGTCACGGGGCTGCGCGTCGCCGACGCATCGGCCATGCCGCGCATCGTGTCGGGCAACACCAACGCCGCGACGATCATGATCGCGGAAAAGGCGTCCGAGATGATCCTGGCCGCGCACAAGGGCTGAAGCGGGCTGAACAGGGGCGGGATCCATCAGGCCCCGCCCCAGTCCCAATCAGAAGCTGTAGTTCACCGCCACACCGACCTGCCGGGGCGGCGAATAGATGACCGCGTCCGCGCTCGGGTTGATGAACACGGAGTTCAGCACCTTCGCATTGGTGAAGTTGCGCGTGAACAGCGAGAAGGTGGCGCCGCTGTCGGTCGGCGACCAGCCGATCCGCGCATTGCCCTGGAAATATTCCTTCTGCGTCACGCGGCTTTCCAGCGCCAGCCGGACCGAGCTGGAATAGAAGCCGTTGACGGAGGCGCTCAGGCGACCGCCGCGAAATCATGATGATAGTCGACCAGCGCGCTGGCGGTGAATTCGGACATAGCTGCCGGTATGCTGCGTGCTCAGCGTCAGGCTCGCGGCCAGCACGTCGCTCACGATCGGGCCGGTCACGAACGCCATCGCCCGGCGTTTCCTGCGGGGCTGGGGAGCCTGAGGGTCTGACATCTCCCTACCGCCAAATCAGATCTCTATTTATCTTTTGTTTTCCGCATTTTCCGAGTCAGCAGATGATGTCATCCGCTTCGAAGATGCTCTAACCCGCCCGCTTCGATCCCGGCGAATGCTCCAGCCGCAGGCGTGACAGGCGGCGGCTGGTGAACAGCCATTCGCCATCGCGCAGCGAATAGCTATCGTCATAATGGCCCCATCCGTGGAGCCAGTGTTCCTCCTCGCCCTGCTGCCAGAACAGCCAGTCCTCCAGCGCCCAGTTGCCGGTCGCTTCGGTGGGGGACGTCAGGACAATCTCGGGGCTGTGGACATGGTGGATGGTGCGGATGCCGTCCAGCGCCCTCATCACATCCTCCATCATTTTCTCGCGCCCCGCGCTGGGTCCGCCGGTGATGCCGTAGGATACATGATCCGGCGCGTGGCAGGCCCGGTATGTCGCCCAGTCCCGCGTATCGAGCGCCCGCACCCGGCGCGCCATCAATAGCTTGATGTCCTCGACCGCGACCAGCCTTTGCAATGCATCCATGCTTCTCTCCTAGAGTGCTTTCCAAGCAGGTGGAATCACCTGCTGAATCGGAAAACGCGGTAAAACAAAGACCTGGAGCAGCCGGTCCGATGCAATCGGATCGGAATCCGCTCTAGCGGCCGCCCGGCCTTCCGGTCAGTCCAGCCGCGCCAGCGCGGCGCGCTCGAACGGCAGGAAGGATTCGCCGGCGCGCGCCTTTTCGACCCATTGCGGATCGTTGAGGAGCGCGCGGCCCACCCCCACGAGGTCGAACTGGTCTTGCTTCATCAGGCGCCGCACCTCGTCCAGATTGTCGATGGCGACGGTCTCGCCACGGTTGCGCAATGTGTCGCCCATCCAGTTGTTGAGGCCCACGCCGCCCACCGTCATCGACGGCTTGCCCGTCAGCTTGCGCGCCCAGCCCGCAAGCGTAAGGTCCGACCCCTCGAAAGCGGGCATGCTGAAGCGGCGCGTGCTGGCGTCGAAAATATCGACTCCCGCGTCTGCGAGCACGCCCAGCATCGTCCCCAACACCTCCGGCGTATCGGCGATGCGCGCGCTATAATCCTGCTGCTTGTGCTGGGAGAAGCGGAACATGATCGGACGGTCGCCAATCTCCCGCCGGATAGCGCGCACCACCTCGGCTGCAAATGTCGCGCGCTGCGCGGCCGACCCGCCATAGCGGTCGGTGCGCCGGTTGGTGTCGGCCCACAGGAAGGTGTCGATCAGATAGCCATGCGCGCCGTGGATCGCTATGCCGTCGAAGCCGACCGCGATCGCATCGCGCGCGGAGCGGGCGTAGGCGGCGACGACGTCCGCGATCTCCTCCTCCGTCATGGGATCGAGGGGGCGACGCATGCGCTCGACATAGTCGGGTTCATAGCTGGTATGGCCCGGCGTTCCCCAATAGCCGGACGGACTTTGCGGCGGCACTTCCGCACCGGACGCGAGCGTGGGATTGCGCAGTACGCCCTGATGCCACAATTGGGGAAAGATCAGCACAGGCCGCGCATGGACCGCGTCCACGACGGCGCGCCATCCCTCCAGCGCCGCCGCGCCATGCATGACCGGAATGGCGGGATTGTCCACGGCGGCGGGTGTGTCGATCCCCACGCCCTCCGTCACGATCAGCCCCACTCCGCCCGTCGCACGGCGGCGATAATAATCGGCGACATTCTGCCCCGGCACGCCGCCCGGCGAGAACTGGCGGGTCATCGGGGCCATCACGATGCGGTTGGGCAGTTCGACGGACCCTATGCGCAGGGGCCGGAACAGGGGATCGGCGGCTGTCTCGCTCATATGTCATGCTCCTGGAAGGACGCCGGCCAGCCGCCGGTCGTTTCGGGCCGGGCGAGCGAACTACAGGCCACCCGCCGCCGTGGATCAGCCCGGATGGATACCGCCGCCGGCAACTTCCAGGCCGCGCCCGGTAATCATCTGCGCGTCGTCGCTCGACAGGAACAGGACGCCCGCCGCGATCTCCGACGGCTGCACCGCGCGATGGATCATCTGATGCTCCGCGGCGATAGTCGCCTGCTGCTCCAGCGTGAACATGCTCGCGATCTGCGGCGTGGCGGTCAGGCCGGGCAGCACGCTGTTCACCCGGATATTATCCTTGGCATAGACACAGCTCGCATGCTGGCTGAGGTGGATCACCCCCGCCTTGGCGGCGACATAGGCGGGCGGCGCGCTCGACGAATAGATGCGGCCCGCCATGGAGGCGGTGTTGACGATGGTGCCGCCACCGTTCGCCTTCATCACCGGAATTTCATATTTCATCGAGAGGAACGTGGTGGTGAGCGAGATATTCACCGTCCAGTTCCAATCTTCCAGACTGCTGGTTTCGAGATCGCCCAGCCGCGCCGCGCCGACATTGTTGAAGGCATGGCGGACCGGCCCATGCGCTGCGCACGCCGCCTCGACCATCGCCTTGACCGATGCCTCGTCGGTGGCGTCGGTGACGACGAACTGCGCGGTGCCGCCCGCTGCGAGGATGGCGTCCCGCACGGCTTCGCCCTTCGCCGGGTCAAGCTCCGCGACGGTGACGAGTCCGCCCTCCGCGGCAAAGGCGTGGGCCGTCCCCTCGCCGATGCCCGATCCCGCTCCGGTCACGATGATCGACCGTCCTTCGAAACGCCGCCTGTCCGTCATTGTCACTCTCACTCTCTCCTGTGCCCATTGTCAGGCCCTGTGGTTGGTCTTCGCGGGGAACGCGGGTTATGCGGTCGGCGCCCGCGTCATCCGCGCCAGATTATCCGCCGGCTCCTCCGCCCAGAAGGCGTTCCAGCTGTCGAAATGCTGCGGCAGGTCGGGCGGATTGTCATGCGCCGCCCATCCCGTGAAGGGCGCGGCGGGACGCTCCTGCCAGTCCGCCGAATACCAGTGCCTCTCGCGCCGCCGGACGAAGAACCACTCGCCGTCCCGCCGTTCGTAGGTGTCGAAATAGGCGATGGCCATCACCACCCATTTGCCGTCATCCTCATGCTCCGCGCGGCAATAGACGATGCCATGGGCGTGGTCGGCGTCGTCGAATTCGACCCGGTGCCCGCAGATCTGGTGGATGGACCGATAGAAAGTCCGCACCGCCGGGTCGATGATGGATTTCAGCACCTCCCGACCGCTGCCCGCTCGTCCGCAATGCACATCCGGAATGAACAGCCCGACCCAGCTGTCGATGTCGCGCCCGTCGACCGCGATGGCGTAGCGGATCGGCAGTTGCTGGATCGCCGCCAGCGATTCCAGCCGGTCGATCCGCGCCGTCAGGTCGCCGGCCGCATCGGCTGTCACGCCAGCCGCTCCAGATTGGCCGGGTCGAACGGCAGGAACGGCTCGTTGTTCACAGCCTTCCGGAACCAGTCGGGATCGTTGAGGATGGCGCGGCCGACCGCGACCAGGTCGAACTCGCCCCGCTCGAACCGCTCGATCAGTACGGGCAGATTGTTCACCGACTGCTGGCTGGCGTCGATATGCTTGGCGCTGCCCTTAGCCTTGTCGAGCGCCACGCCGCCCACCGTCATCGACGCCTTGCCGGTCAGTTTCTTGGCCCAGCCCGCGAGGTTCAGCGGCGACCCTTCGAAGATGGGCGTGTCGAAATAGCGCTGGCTGGCGTCGAACAGGTCGACGCCCGCATCGCCAAGCGGACCGAGCAGTTCGCCCAGGCCTTCTGGCGTCGGGGCCAGGGTGGCGCGATAATCCTGCATCTTGAACTGCGAGAAGCGCAGCACGATCGGCTTGTCCTCGCCCAGTTCGGCGCGGATCGCCTTGACCACCGCGACGCCGAACGCCGCCCGGCGGGCCGGATCGCCGCCCCACTGGTCCTGTCGCTGGTTGGTGTAATTCCACAGGAACGTGTCGATGAGATAGCCGTGCGCGCCATGGATGGCGATACCGTCCACGCCCAGCGCCACCGCATTGCGCGCGGCCAGAGCATAGGCGGCGATGATGTCCGCGATGTCGCTGTCCGTCATCGGGGTCACGGGCGTCAGGCTCTCCTCGCGCCCCTCCGGCCGGAAGGAGATGATGCCGTCGGCCGGGCCCCATATGCCCGATGGCCGCATCGGTCGGCCCGTGCCGGAACCGACATATTCGACGTTCCACATCGGCCCCTGATGCCAGAGCTGCGGCAGGATGCGTCCGCCCGCCGCATGGACCGCGCCGATCACCTTGCGCCATCCGTCCAGCACCTCGACCCCGTCGATTCGCGGGATGTCGGGATGATCGCCGGCGGCGTAATGGGGCAGCGCGACGCCCTCGGTCAGGATCGCTCCCAGCCCGGTCGCGGCGCGCCGACCATAATAGCTCGCCACCTCGTCGGTCGGCACGCCCAGCGGCGAGCGATAGCGCGTCATCGGCGCCATCACGACGCGATTGGGAAGTGTCAGGCCGCGCAGCGTGAAGGGCTGCAACAGGGGTTCGATACCGGTCATGAAACTGTTCACCCTCCCGTGAAGCTGGGACGGCGCTTCTCGATGAAGGCCTTGCGCTTTTCGGCTGTATCGGCGGTCGACTGGCTCATGAAGATGGCGCGGTTCTCCAGCTCAATGGCGCTCTCCATGCTGGGTGCGTCGACATTGGCCCACATCGAACTTTTGGTGAGGGCGATGCCGATGGGGCTGTTGACGATGATCGCGTCGGCGAGCTTCAGCGCCTCCTCCATCAGCAGCTCGTCATCGACGCAGCGCAGGATCAGGCCGATGTTCGCCGCCTCCTCCGCCATCACCGGGCGGCCGGTCAGCATCAGTTCCGCCGCGCGCTGGAGGCCGACGAGGCGGGGCACGATGTAGCTGAACCCCATCTCATGCCCCGTGCCCGCATTGTGGAAGGCGTTGACGAATTTGGCGGAGCGCGCGGCGACGGTCATGTCGGCGGCCAGCGCGATGGCATAGCCCGCGCCGGCCGCAACGCCGTTCATCGCACAGATCACCGGCTGGGGCAGCGCCTTCATCAACAGGGGGATCTGGCCGAGCTTGGCCATCACCCGCTGCTGCATCTGCGCCTTGCCCAGCCCCTCCGCCACCCACGCGGGCTTGCCCCCGGCGCGAATGTCGTGGCCCGCGCAGAAGGCGCGTCCCGCGCCGGTCAGGATGACGACGCGGACGTCATGATCGTAGCGGACGGATTCGAGATGATCGACCAACTCCGCATACATGGCGAACGTCAGGGAATTGAGCGCGTCGGGCCGGTTGAATGTCAGGCGGCACACGCCCTCCGCCGGAGTGTCGCGCAAGATATCGCCCATGAGGCTCCTGTCCTTCCCGTGAATTGCCGGGAAAGATGTGAACCAAATCGGGCGAAAAGGCGACCATCCCCACAACCCTCATGATTGCACGCCGGGGCATATCATGGTTGTGAACAGGCGGCCGTGCCGCTTGCCATCGCCATCCCGCACGGCGAGGGATTCGATGATCCATCAATAGGGTGCGCCATGTCCAGACTACCGCTTGAGAATATCCGTGTCCTCGACCTGACGCGCGTGCTCGCCGGACCGTTCGGCTCGCAGGTGCTGGCGGACATGGGCGCCGACGTCATCAAGATCGAGCGGCCGGGCGTCGGTGACGATGCGCGCATCTTTGGCGAACCTTATCTGCGCGATGCCGAGGGCAACCGCACGCGCGAAAATGCCTTCTATATGTCCGTCAACCGCAACAAGCGGTCGGCCGCGCTCAACATCGCCACGCCGCGCGGGCAGGAACTGATCCGCGAACTGGTCAAGTCCAGCGACGTCGTGATGGAGAATTACAAGGTCGGCGACCTCAAACGCTATGGCCTCGATTATGAAAGCCTGAAGGCGGTCAACCCGCGCATCATCTATTGCTCCGTCACCGGTTACGGCCAGGACGGACCGCTGGCGCAAAAGCCGGGCTATGACGCGGTGTTCCAGGGCGAATGCGGCCTGATGAGCGTGACCGGCACGCCGGAGGGAAAGCCGGGGGCGGGACCGATGAAGGTCGGGCCGAGCATCATCGACCTGTTCACCGGCCTCAATGTCGCCAACGCGATCCTCGGTGCGCTTTATCATCGCGATGCCAATGGCGGCGAAGGACAATATATCGACATCGCGCTGCTCGATTGCGGCGTGTCGGCGCTGTCCCATTATGCGCAGATCTATCTGACTTCCGGCGAGGTGCCGGTGCGGCGGGGCACGCAGGGCAATGGCGGCATGCCGACCAGCAAGTTCCCGTGCAGCGACGGCGCGATCATGATCACGTCGGGTAACGACAAGCAGTATAATCTGCTGTGCGACGCCGTCGGCCATCCCGAACTGAAGGACGATCCGCGCTTCTACACCAATGTCGAGCGGGTCAAGAATCGCGACGTCATCACCGACGTGTTCGACGCGATCTTTCAGACCAACACGGTCGACTACTGGCTGGAGAAGCTGGGCGCGGCAGGCATACCCAGCGGCCCGATCAACGATCTGGAGCAGGTGTTCGCCTATCCGCAGGCGGTCCACCGGGGCCTGCGCGTCCGCGCGCCGCACCCGCTGAAACCCGACCTCGACGTGATCCGCAGCCCGCTGAACTTCTCCGCGACCCCGATCACCGACTATCGCGCGCCCCCGATGCTGGGTGAACATACGCAGGACGTTCTTTCGAAGGAACTCGGCCTGGACGCAGACGCCATCGCGAAACTGGCGGAAGACGGGATTATCTAGGCGACACGCAGTTTGGCGGTGCGGACGCATTCAACGCGGCTCTGCGCCCTCACCCCGCCAGGTCGAAGGCCGGATCGTCCACGGCGCCCAGAATGGCCGCGCTGTGTCCGGTCGGCCTGTCGCTGCTCGCGTATCCCCGCCCCCCCTTATTCGGCCGCGACCGACAGACGCAGGGCGTTGTCCCGGATGCCGACCGTGCGCGTGTCCGTGCCCGAGCGCAGCACCGTGCCGGGCCGCGCAGCCGTCGCCTTGCCATCGAGCACCACCGTCTGGCCGTTGACGATCACGCGCGCGATGCCGGCGGCGTCGGCGAAGATGCGACCTTCCGTCTTCGTGCCAGGCAGGTCGAACAGGGTATAGGTGTGTCCGCACGCCACCGTGTCGGGATCGAAGATCACGATGTCGGCATGCCAGCCCTCCCGCAGGAGCCCGCGCTCGCGCAGGCCCATCATGGCCGCGGGTCTGCCCGTCAACAGGTGAACCGCTTCCTCCAGGCCCAGCAGGTCAAAGCGGCGGGCATTGCCCAGCAACTGCGTGGAAAAGGCGAAGGTGTCGATCATGTCCATGTGCGCGCCCGCGTCCGATGCGCCGACGACGGTGCGGTCGTCGCGCCACAGCTTCGCGCGCAGGCGGAACGTCTCTTCATCCACGCCACCCATCGGCGGCATGAAGGACGTGCGCAGACCATCGGCGATGGCAATATCGATCATGACATCGAAGGGCGCCCGATCCTGCTCCTGCGCGATCTCGCCCACGGTGCGGCCCTGATACTGAAGGGTTTCGGGACTCTGCGTCTCGACGATGCGCAGCGCGGACCAGTTCGTCATGCGACGGAGCGGCTCGGCCGTCGTCTGCGCGGAGCGATCCAGTTCCGCGCGGTACGCCGGATCGCGCAGCCGCTCGATCCGCTCGTCCGGCGACAGGCGGAACAGGGGTGCCCAGCCGTCGAACGCATCGAACACGAAACCGCTCAGCAGATTGATGCGCACCGACATCGTGCCCGCCGGAGTCAGCGCGAACACCTCCGCCCCGCGCTCCCTTGCCCGGTCGGTCGCAGACAGTTGGCGTTCCACGCGGGCGATGCTTTCGGGGTCGCTGCCACCGACGACCAGCACATTCCAGTTCACCGGCCGTTGCCCCGCCAGCGAAAAGTCGGCGAGCAGGTTGATCACATCCTCATCGAACCCCAGGCCGGGCAGCAGTTCGAGCATCGTGCCCTCGAAATCCTTCACCGCCCCCGCCAGCGTCAGCAACTCCTCACGCGATGCATGCCGGGACGGCACCGGTCGTCCCTCCGCATCATTATGCGTGTTGGAGACGGTCGTGGAAAAGCCGAGCGCGCCCTCGCTGAGCGATTGCACGACCAGATCGCGCATGGCGGCAATCTCCGCCTGCGTGGCCTTGTCCCCGGTCGCGCGCTCCCCCATGACAATGCGCCGCACCGCTGAATGGCCAACCATGAAGCCCGCATTGATCGAGATGGTTCCCTCGATCCGCTCCAGATATTCGCCGAAGCTGCTCCAGTTCCATGGCACCCCGACCTTGAGTGTGTCGAGCGGCATGCCCTCGACCCGTGCGAGCATCGGCATGAGATAGCTGCCCGCGTCCGGCGTGAGCGGGGCGATGGAAAAGCCACAATTGCCCCCCATGACCGTGGTGACGCCGTGGAGGGAGGACGGGCTGAGCGTCGGATCCCAGAACACCTGGGCATCATAGTGAGTGTGGACATCGACGAAGCCGGGGCTGACCGCGAGCCCGCCCGCGTCGATCGTCTCCCGTGCGGGGCCGACGTTCGCGCCGATCGCGGCGATGCGCCCGTCGCGGATGCCGATCTCGCCCATGAATGCCGACGCGCCGGTTCCGTCAATGATCCGGCCGTTTGCGATCTTGATATCAAATTCGCCGTTCGCGCTCATGACAGTCTCTCCTCATATATTTCGGATCATTATCGCGGGATCGCATGGAGGCGCGATCCGGCGAGTCCATTGCTACCGCGCCTCCAGCGGCTGCGCCCAGCGCGGTTTCAGGAAGGTCGCGGCGCAGGCCAGCAAGGCGAGCGCGGCGTAGCAGAACCAGGCGATCTGGTAGCTGCCATACCGGTCGAAGATCACGCCGGCCAGCATCGGGCAGACGAACGCCAGCGGCGTCATCGCCGTGCGCGTGCCGCCCAGCGCGACGCCATAGCTCGCCAGGCCGAACACACGGGCGGAGACCAGCCCCCAGACGGGCATCATGCCGCCCAGCGACAGGCCGAACAGGATCGCCCCAAGTTGCATCGCGAGGGGAGTCGCGGTGGCCAGCATCACCTGTCCGCCGACGACCAGCAGCAGCGCGCCCCGCATCGCCCATTGCAGGTCGATACGATCGGCCACCATGCCGAAGACGATCTTGCCGCTCACCGCCGCGATGCCGATGATCGAGACCAGATAGGCGCCCGTGGCCACATCCATGCCGATCGACTTGGCATAGGGCACCAGCGAGATCATCGTGCCGCCGTTGATGCCGATCATCGTGCCGGTGCACAAAGTGATGATCCAGAAGGGGGCATGGCGCCAGATGGTGGCGTAGCTGTGCCGCTTGCCACTGGCGTGCACGGCGGCCACCCTGTCGCCCTCCAGCCGTTCCACCGCCGGCATCGTCGCGGGCATGCGCGCATAGCGCAGGATCGGCAGGATCAACACCAGCACCAGCACGCCATAGATAGTGAACACCGACCGCCAGCCCACGGCGACCGTCAGATAGGCGGTCAGCGGCGGAAAGATGATCGCGCCCGCCGAAGAGCCGATCTGCGCGAAGGACAGGGCCAGGCCGCGCCGCCGCTCGAACCAGTGGGACAACAGGTAATTGACGACGACCACGCCCAGGAACACGTCGGCAAAGGCGATCAGCGTGGTGAAGAGCAGCAGAACCTGCCACATCTGCGTCGCGACGGAGACGAGGGCAAGGCCTATGCCCGTGCCCACCGCGCCCGCGACAGCAGCATTGCGCACGGACCACCGGTCGAGCAGCCAGCCGACCGGCGCCGACCCGACATTGCCGACCAGCATCACCACCGTATAGCCGAAATTGATCGCCGTGCGCGACGCGCCGAACTCCGCGGAGAAGGCCAGCGCATAATTGCCATAGGCGTAATAGACGGGGCCTGCCGCGCAGATGCTCATCAGCATGGTCAGGGCGAGAACCTTCCACCCCTCATAAATGCCGCGCGTTTCCGCCTGCGGAGACAGAGCACTCGGGGCCGATACGGCGACATCGCGGTCGGCCATCATCGGGCCGTCCGGCGATTATGGGCGGCAGGGCCGTGCGGCAGGGGGCGTTTCGCGTCCATCCTCTCTCTCCGTTCTGATGGCGATGTCGCGATTGCTGCTCGTCCGGCAACTTGGGCGAATGTCTTGTCGCCATGTCGTCGATCCGTGGCCCGGCCGGTCTGCGCGGAGTTTCGGATCGGCTGGCACAGCGACCAAAGACGTTGCATATTACATGTCGACGGATCGCTCAATAGGGGGCAGGTTGTTCACCATGAATACGAAATGCGGCGAGTGGCCCTGTTCGGCAGGGACCAGCCATGCATCCTGGAAACCGGCACGACCACAGGATCGGGAGGAAGCGGCCACATGACTGGGGCGCTGAACGGCAAGGCTATCGTCGTGACCGGTGCTGGCCGCGGCATCGGCGCGGGGGTTGCATGCGAAGCGGCGCGTCTCGGCGCGCGCGTCATCGTCAACGACCTCGACGCCGATCAGGCGGAGCGGGTCGTGGCCAGGATCGTCGCTGCGGGCGGTCAAGCGGTCGCCCATGGCGGGGATGTGGCCGATTGGGACGTCGCGGCCGCGCTGGTCGACCTCTGTCTCGCGACGTTCGCGCGCATCGACGGGCTGGTCAACATGGCCGGGCTGTTCCGCATGGGAGCGTTGAGCGAGATGCGGCCCGACCTGTTCGATGCCATGTTCCGCGCCAATATCGCGGGCACCGCCTATTGCGCGCATCATGCCGCCCGGCCCATGGCGGCGCAGGGCAGCGGCGCCATCGTCAATGTCGTATCGGGCGCACACATGGGCATCCCGCTGATGGGCGACTATGGCGCGACCAAGGGCGCGGTCGCCTCTTATACCTATGCTTGGGCGATGGAACTGGCCGAGGCGGGCGTTCGGGTCAACGCCATCTCGCCCATGGGCCTGACGCGGCAGGTGGACACGACCAAGGCCTATCAGCAGGCGCATGGCCTCCCGCGCTATCACCAGGATCCACCGGACCCGGCGATGAACGCGGGCGCCATATGCTATTTGCTGTCCGACCGGGCGGAAGGCATCAGCGGCCAGATCGTGCGGATCGAGGGGAGCCGGTTGTCGCTGGTCGCCCATCCCGCGATCGCCGCCCCGGTGCTGGAGCGGGACGGAGGGTGGAGCATCGACGCCGTGGCCGACGCCTTCGACGCGGACCTGCGCCACCGCCTGCTCCCGGTCGGCATCGCCTCGCTGGAGGTGCGGCCCGTGGCGGGCGGCTCCGCCATGTGGCAGCGCGACGCGGCGGCGGTACAGGACATAAGCACCTCGTCCGAATGACGCCTGCCTGATCGTCGCCCGCTCCGGCGCATGCTGGACAAGGCGGCCAGCGATGCCGATATGCGGGACGCCGCCCAACGCCCCTCCACCCCATCGGCGCGGTCCATCAACGCCCACTCGCAGGAACCCCTATGCCGCAGATCATCTTCCTCGCCCCCGACGGCACACGGACCGTGGCGGACGGAGACATCGGCCAGTCGGTGATGGAGGTGGGGAAGCGGTACGGGATCGAGGGCATCGTCGCCGAATGCGGCGGCTGCAGCGCCTGCGCGACGTGCCAGGTCTATGTCGATGCGGACTGGCAGGCGGTGGTCGGCGCGCCCTCATCCGACGAGACCGACATGCTGGACTTCGCCTTTGAACCGCGTCCGGAATCGCGCCTGTCCTGTCAGATCCGCCTGCGCCCGGACATGCAGGGGCTGGTGGTGCGCCTGCCGACACGGCAACGCTGACGCCTCGCCGCGATTAACGCTGGCTATCCCCCCGCGCGCCGATATGTTGCATGCAACACAGGGCCGGAATCGGCTGCATGCGGGAGAGCGATGATGATGGCACAGGATAGCCCCGGTTCCCATGGAGCCGTACTGGCCGGCAGCGTGATCGCGGGATTGTTGTTCTGCGGGATATTTACCACCATCGGACTGTTCGCGCCCAGCCTAGTGCTGCCGCAGATCGCGGCGGAATTCGCGGGCGTGCCGCATGCGGAGTTGCTGACCGAACTGGTCGGCACGCTGGCAAGCTTTTCCTTTGCCCTGAGCGCCCCGGTGGCGGGCATGCTGATCGCCCGGCATGGCTGCCGCGCCATCATTCTGCCCTCGCTCATCCTGTTCACCATCGCGGGCGCGCTCCCCGCGCTGCTCCACGACCTGTGGGCAATATTGGCGATGCGGGTCGTCCTCGGTATCGCGCTCGCGGGCATCTTCACCGGCGCGCTGGCGGGGCTGGGCGCGTTGCGCCAGGATGTGCGGGTCCGCATGTTCGGCTGGTTCTCAGTCATCGGCGGCGGCTGTGCGATCCTGCTGTTTCCGGCGGTAGGAGCATTGGGCCATATCGACTGGCGGCTGGCCTTCACCGTCTATCTGCTTGCGGCCCCGGCGGTCGCGTTGATCGCCCTGCTGCCCGCCGCGCTCGGTCGGGTGGACCGTGGCCGCGCCGAAGCGGACCGTGCGACGGGGGCGCAGGCGCTGATCGGCCCCGCCATGACCGTGCTCCTCGTCCTCGCCGGTTTCACGGGCATGAGCATGCTGATGGGTCCCATCTATGCACCGCTCTACCTCACGCAGATCGGCGTGACCGATACGCGCTTCCTCGCCATTCCCGTGACGCTGGGAGCGGTGGCGGCAGTGCTGGTCACCATGGGCTATGGCAAACTGCACCGGCTGCTCGGCATTCGCGGCGTATTCATGTTCGCGCTCGCGATGGCGGGCACCGCGCTGCTGTTGGGCGGCATTACGACGGTGGTGCCGCTGTTCACCCTGGCCATCGTTGTACAAAGCGCGATGACCTCGCTGCTCGCCCCCAACATCACCGCGGCGGCGATGGCCTGGAGCGCGCCCGAGAAAGGCGCCGCCGCCATCGGGCTGGCGAACGGCGTGATGTTCGGCAGCCAGCTCCTCCTGCCCTTCGTCGCCGCGCCGATCCGGGCGAGCGCCGGACTGAACGGCATGTTCATGGCGTTCGGCGGCGCGATACTGGTCCTCGCCTTGCTCGTGCTGGTCACGGGCGCTACGCAGGGTCGCAGGTCGGCGCTGGCCTGACGCCCGGCGTCAGAGCCGCGCGAGGGCCGCGACGGCCCGTTGCTCCCCGGCGGCACCGCTCTGGGCGGGATTAAACTCCGCTTCGATCAGGCCCTGCCAGCCAATAGCCTCCAAAGCCGCAACGATTGGGTCGAAGTCGATCAGCCCGCCCGCCCCCGGCTCGACCCGGCCGGGCATATCGGCAAGCTGGACGATGGCGAGACGGTCGGCCTGCGCGACGATCTCCGCCGCCATATCGTCACCGGCATAGAGACAGTGGCAGCTGTCGAGGATCAGGCCGAGATGGCCCGGTCCCGTGGCGCGCACGATAGCCGCCGCCTCCGCCGCGCGTTCCACCAGCGACAGCGGCACCCGTTCCCGGCTCGCCGGCTCCATCGCCATGGCAAAGCCGCGAGCGGCCACGATCTCCGCCGCGCGGGCGAAATTCTCGGTGGCGCGGGCGATCTGCTCGTCCCTTGGCAGGCCGGCGTTCAGCAGGATGACGTTGATGCAGCCGCCCCCGACCCGCTCCGCCGCCGCCAGCGCATCCGACAGCGCGGCCCCGACATCGGCGATCGGCATGCCCCAGAAAAAGGGCGGTTCCGCCGCAAGCGCGTTATAGGTGAAACTCCCCATGACGAGGCCATGCGCGCGCAGCGCAGCGCCGATGCCATGCTGCACTTCCGGCGGGCGCAGTTTGAGGCAGTTGTCGGTGATCGCCGCAAAGCCCAGCGCCGCCGCGCAGGCCACCTGCGCCACCGGATCGACCGACCCGGCCGTGGCAGGCAGCATCGGTTCGTCGGGCCGCGCATAGCCCAGATGCGCGGCAAAGCGCCAGCGGCCAAGCGAGTTAGGCCCGCTCAGCGGTCGGCGCTCCATCGCGCGATCAGCGCGTCGGCGTCGCGTCCCAGCGGCGGATTGACCTCACCGATCCGCCCCGGCGTCGCGGACAGGATCGGGCTGGGCGCGGCAAGCGCGAGGTCGCCGAGATCCGGACTCTCGACATGGACCAGACTGCCGCGCGACCGCACATGCGGGTCGGCAAGCAGTTCGTCGAGGCTGTTGACCGGCGCCACGGGTATGCGCCGCGCCACCAGCGTCGCGATCAGCCCGGCCTGATCCTGACCCGCGATCCAGCGCGCCACGGGGGCGTCATCATCGCCCTCCCCCATGCCGGCCAGCGCGACGAGATCGGCCCGATGGCGCGCCGTGCTGGCCGAGATGGCGACGAAGCGACCGTCCGCCGTCGCATAGACGTTGCGCAGCACGCCGGGCAGCTTCGACCCGCACCGCTCGGGCGAGGCGCCGGGGGTCCAGCGTTGCGCGGCATGGGCGACGATCTGGAGGATCGGCTCGTACAGGCTGGCGTCGATACGCTGGCCGATGCCGCTGCGCTCGCGCCAGTAGAGCGCCGACAATACGCCGATGACCGCGCTCATCGCGCCGACCGCATCGCCGAGCGCGACGGAGGGCAGCATGGGTGGTCCATCCCCCTCGCCCATCAGCCAGGTCAGTCCGCCAAATCCCTCGCCGATCGTCCCGGAGCCGGGGCGCTCGCTATAGGGACCGGTCCCGCCGAAGCAGGAGACGCTGAGCATGATCAGGCGCGGATTGATCGCGGAC
>Ga0068853_100000631_pt1 | contig 24198 bp, 17 predicted proteins | sample KBSCornC32_FD_65655 | JGI IMG/M metagenome (GOLD analysis project Ga0068853, IMG submission 65655) | Corn rhizosphere microbial communities from Kellogg Biological Station, Michigan, USA - KBS Corn C3-2 | ecosystem: Host-associated > Plants > Roots > Rhizosphere > Soil ... | reverse complement strand
TACCGCCTGCAGGACCTCAAGCCCGAGGTCATGAAGGTCGAGAAGTACCTCAACGAGAACCGCGAGAAATTCGAGATCACCTCGGTCTACACCTGGTACTCGGAGCAGGGCCAGGCGATGACGCGCGTGCTGCTGCAGGACAAGAAGCCGGGCGTGGTCGAGTGGGTGAAGGACCTGTTCGGCTACGGCAGCAACCGCGCCTCGTCGGCGATCAAGGAAGACATCCGCAAGGGCCTGCCGAAGCTCGCGACCGGCAAGGTCGGCTTCGACGGCAACGGCGACGGCGGGCTCGGCGGCGGCGTCGACATCTCGCTGATCGGCGACTCGATGGAGGAACTGCGCGACATCGCGCCGAACGTCATCAACGTGCTCTCGCACCTGCCGAGCCTGCGCGACGTGCGCGCCGAGAAGGGCAACGGCGACCGCGAGGTCGCGACCCAGGTCGACCGCATCCGTGCCAAGCAGTACGGCTTCGACGCGCAGACCGTCGCGAACTACATCCAGATCGCGCTGCGCGGCATGCCGCTCAAGGACTTCCACGCCGACGACCGCCAGTTGCCGGTATGGCTGCGCTTCCAGGGAGCCGACACGCAGAGCCTGTCCGGCCTGTCCGACTTCAAGCTGCGCGCGCCCGATGGCACGCAGGTGCCGCTGCTGACGATGCTGCGCACCGACTCGCACGAGACCGCCTCGGCGATCCAGCGCGTCGATCGCCTGACCGCGCTGAAGATCACCGCGAACCTCGGCGAGAAGAAGACGATGCAGGACGCGCGCAAGGAGATCACCGAAGCGCTCGACACGTTCGCGTTCCCGCCCGGCTACCGCTGGAGCTTCGGTCAGGGCTTCGATCGCGAGGACCAGGCCGGCCAGCAGATGCTGTTCAACACCCTCATCGCGCTCGTGCTCGTCTACATCGTCATGTGCGCGATGTTCGAGTCGCTGATCTACCCGCTGGCGATCCTCACGACCTTCGTGTTCTCGGTGTTCGGCGTGTTCTGGTTGTTCTGGCTCAGCGGCACGACGTTCTCGATCATGGCCGCGATCGGCATCCTGATCCTGATGGGCGTCGTGGTGAACAACGGCATCGTGATGATCGTGCACATCAACCAGCTGCGCCACCACGGCCATCTGCGCACGGAGGCGCTCGTGCTCGGCGCGATGGAACGCCTGCGCCCGGTGCTCATGACGATGGCGACGGCGATCCTCGGCATGCTGCCGCTCGCGCTCGGTGGCGCCGAGGCGTGGAGCGACGGCCCGCCGTACTTCCCGATGGCGCGCGCGATCACCGGCGGCCTCACGTTCTCGACGATCGTGACCCTGCTCGCGTTGCCGTGCATCTACTCGCTGCTCGACGACTCGAGCCTGTGGATGCGGCGCGTGATCGCCGACGCGAAGGGACGCATGCGCACTACGCCGGTTGCCGCCGCGTCCTGACGCGCCGGCGCAGTTCTGTCCTGTGGGAGCGGCGGAAGCCGCGATGCTCTCTCGTCGGCGATGTGGAGCGAGAGCATCGCGGCTTCCGCCGCTCCCACAAAAGGTGCTCCGCGACGCCGCTAGCCGCCGAGCAGCATGCGCAGCATGCGGCGGAACGTCGTCCGGTAGGGCGGGTTGAGCAGGCCGACGAGGTTCCATCGCGCCTGGCGGAACACCGGCTTCATGCGCGAGAACGTGCGGAAACCGTCCTCGCCGTGATACGCGCCCATGCCGGACGCACCGACGCCGCCGAACGGCAGGTGATGCTGGGCGATGTGCAGGATCGTATCGTTGACGCTGACGCCGCCCGCGAGCGTCGCGTCGAGCACGCGCTCGACTACCGCGCTACGATCGTCGAATACGTACAGCGCGAGCGGATGCGGATGCGCGTTGACGTAGGCGATCGCGTCGTCGATCGAGTCGTACGGGACGAGCGGCAGCAGCGGCCCGAAGATCTCCTGTTGCATGACACCCATGCGATCGTCGACGCCGGTGAGCAGCGTCGGCGCGATGACGCGGGCATTCGCCGGCGTCTCGGCGAGCTCGTGCACGACTGCGCCGTGTTCGACCGCGGCGTCGCGCAGTTCGCACAACCGCGCGTGATGGCGTTCGCTCGCGATGCCGGTGTACTGCGCATTCGCGGCGAGCTGCGGATAGAGGCGCCCGACCGCCGCACGCGCGCCGTCGATGAACTCCTGCACGCGCGCGCGCGGCAGCAGCACGTAGTCGGGCGCGATGCAGGTCTGGCCGGCGTTGAGCAGCTTGCCGAGTACGATGCGTTCGATCGCGTGCGGCATGCGCGCGTTCGGGCCGACGATCGCGGGTGACTTGCCGCCGAGTTCGAGCGTGACCGGCACGAGGTTCGCCGCCGCCGCGCGCATGACCTCGTGGCCGACCGCGGTCGAGCCGGTGAAGAGCAGGTGGTCGAACGGCAGCGCCGAGAACGCGCGCGCGACGTCGACGTCGCCGTTGACGACGACGACCTCGTCCGGCAGGAAATGGCGCGCGACGAGTTCCGAGAGCAACGTCGCGAACGCGGGCGTGAGCTCGCTCGTCTTGAGCATGACGCGGTTGCCTGCGGCGAGCGCGTCGGTGAGCGGCCCGGCGGCGAGATAGAGCGGATAGTTCCACGGCACGATGATGCCGACCACGCCGAGCGGCTGCGGGCGCAGTTCCGTGCGCGCCGGCAGGAACCAGAAACCCGCCCAGCGCCGCCGCGGGCGCATCCAGCGGCGCAGGTGCGAGAGCGCATGGCGAATGCCGGACAGGCTCGGGAACACCTCGAGCAGGTCGGTTTCCTCGACTGGCCGGCGGCCGAAATCGGCCGCGATCGCTTCGGCGATCTGTGCGCGATGATCGCGGATCAGCGCCTCGAGCGCGCGCAGGCGGCGCTTGCGCGTGGCGAGGTCGGGTGCGCCGTTGCGCGCCTGCGCGTCGCGCAGGCGGGTGTACTGGTCGCGCAGGAAGGGTCCGCCGTCCGTCATCGGCTCAGAATCTCACGAGTGCTTCGATGCCCCACATGCGCGGCGGCGTGATCAACGCGTACGGCGTACCGAAGACGGTCGCCGAAATGTTGCTGACGCCGGTCACGTAGCGCTTGTCGAACAGGTTGTTGACGAAGAATGCCACACCGAAGCGCGAATTGTCGGAGGTCCAGCCGATGCGTGCATCGGTGCGCTGCTGCGCGCTGCCGACGCTGAAGTTCGGGCTGATCTGGCAGGTACCCTGCAGCACGGAATCGGCGTTGCAGCGCGACTTTCCGCGCCAGGCGTGCGCGAGGTCGAACTCGACGTTGCCGCCGAGGATCGCATGCCAGGTGTAGGCGAAACCGGCCGACATCGACCAGCGCGGTTCGCCGGTCGGCTCGCCGCCGAGATCGACGCCGGAAGGCGCGATCGCATGGCCGTAAGTCGAATTGATGTAGGCGCTCGTGAAGTTGAGGCGCAGGTCGTCGGTCGGCGCCCACTGCGCCTCGACCTCGAGGCCGTCGGCCTTCTGGTTGCTGCTGCTCACGAGGTAGCGCGGCACGCCGGAACCGGCCGTGTTCGGGTCGAGCGTGAGCGACTGGCGGTTGTCGTAGTCGTAGTGGTAGATCGACGCATTGAGCAGCAGGCCGTATTCGGGGAACGTGCTCTTCACGCCCGCCTCGTAGTTCCAGACCTTCTCGGGCTCGAAGCGCGAGGCGACCTGCACGCTGTTGTAGCCGCCCGCCTTGTAGCCCTTCGTCGCCGAAACGTACGCCATCACGTCGGGCGTGAAGCGGTAGTCGAGCACGACGCGCGGGCTGGTGTCGTTCCAGCTGTCCTTGAACGTGACCGGTACGCCGACCGCGTCGGTGAACACGAGATTCTGCTGGAACGTCTCGATCGGGATGCCGATGAGGTCGAGGATGCCCGCCGCCTGCAGCTGGGCGAGCGTCGCGTCGAGCCCGGGCGCCTGGCGCGGCGCGTTGAACCACGAGAACGTCTTCTCGTCGCGCGTGAAGCGCACGCCCGTCGTGAGGTTCCAGTTCGAGCCGAGGTGCCAGATCACGTCGCCGTAGGCGGCGAACGCCTTGAAGCGGCCGTTGTTGGAGATCTGCTCGCGCCACGGTTCGCCGAGCAGCGTGTTCGGAAAGCCGTTCAGCGCGAGCACCTGGCTCAGGTAGTTGTAGAGGGTGCCGTCCGGCGTCGGCGCGGGCGAGAGGTTCAGCGCGAGCGTGTCGATGCCGTCGGTGAAGATGTCGGTCTGGCTCGTCTGGCGCGCATGCTCGTTGTAGTAGCTCGCGCCCGCGACCCAGTCCATCAACGCGGTGTTGCCGGCGAACTTGAACTCCTGGTACCAGCTGCTGTTCGACTCGATGTTCGCGGTCGAGAGATAACTCACGATGTGGCTGGTGCCATCGTAGTCGCCGCGGTTGAGCGTGTCGAAATCACGCCATGCGGTGGTCGAGGTGAAGCTCGCCCAGCCGAACTGGTGGTCGATCGACAAGGTCACGCCGTCGAAGCGGCGCGATTCGCGCGGATCGACGGTGTCGTTGTAGAGCGGTGCGTGCAGCGGATCGAGGAACGTCGACGGGTCGGGCGGAAACGGCGGGCGCTGGTACGTGTCGTTGGCGAGCGGGACCAGGCCGATCGCGGCCTTCGGCAGCTGGTTCAACTTCTCGTGGTCCCACGACAGCAGCACGCGCGTGTCGTCGGTCGCGTTCCAGCGCCAGGCCGCGCGCGTGCCCCAGTCGTCGTCGCCGCCGTAGCGCGTCGCGTTCGCGGCGTCGCGGATCCAGCCTTCGCTCTGGTTGTCGACGACGCTGAAGCGGAACGCCATGTCGTCGCGCACGGGCAGGTTGAGCAGGCCATCGACGTACTTGCGCCCGTAGTTGCCGACGCGCACGCGTGCGCGGTCCTCGAACGTGTTCGACGGTTCGTTCGTGATGATCGAGATCGCGCCGGCGGCGGCGTTGCGGCCGAACAGGGTGCCTTGCGGGCCCTTGAGCACCTCGATGCGCTTGACGTCGTTGAACGCGAGCAGCGCGCCGCCCGAGCGTGCCGCGTAGACGCCGTCGATGTAGACGCCGACCGCCGATTCGGTGCCGACGCCGAAGTCGTCGGTCGAGATCCCGCGGATCTGGTAGTTCGGCTGGGTCGGCTGCTCGCCGCTGACGACCAGACCGGGCACGAACAGGCTCATGCGGCTGAGGTCGGTCGCCGCGAGCGTGTCGATCTGCTTCGCGGTGACGATCTGCAGCGGGATCGGCACCTCCTGCATTTCCTGCGCGCGGCTCTGCGCGGTGACCGTGATCACGTCGAGGCGCGAGGTCTCGTCGGACGGCTTCGCTTCCGCGGCGGGGTCCTGCGCATCGTCGGCAGCAAGGACGGCGTTGCTCGCGACGAGCGTGGCGACGCCCGACAGCGCACGGCCGAGGCACAGCGCGAGTGCGCGTTTGCGGATGATCATCTCGTTCCCCTTTCTGTATGCGGGCTCTCGCCCGTCGAGTTCTTCGGTCAGCCCGTGCCGCTGCAACTCCCCTGTTGCGCAGCGATCCAGGCGCGGATCAGTTCGAGTCCTTCGCGGTGCACCGTGCTGCGGCCGAGCTCGGGCATCATCACGCCCGGCTCGGCCGACTCCATGCGGAACGGCAGGATCGAGTCGCCCGGCTTGCCGGGCACGATGTCGAAGAAGTGGTCACCGGTGCCGCGACCGGCCGCGACCGGCGGCTTGCAGATGCCGAGATGGCGATCTTCCGGCGTCGCGATGTCGAGCGTCAGGGCGGTCGTGTTCGCCGCGCCCTTCGCGTTGTGGCAGTGGCCGCAATTGATGTCGAGATAGGCGCGCGCGCGCGCGTCGAGCGGTTCCTTCGCGTCGTTCCACACGGCGTTGCGCGGCGCGTCCGCGGCAGCGGGGGCGCCGGCGAGGTAGCCGATGCGCGCGAGTTCGGCGAGCTGGTTGTGCTCGCCGTCGGCGTAACGGAAGTCGCGATTGAGATGACGCGCCTTCGGCCCGATCGGCGCGATCGCGCGCGTGACCCAGTCGCGCGCATGGCAGCTCGCGCACTGACTCTCGTCGGGCACGACGTAGTTGAACGCGTCGCGCGCGCCGTCGGCGGCGACGAGCTGGAGCGGGATCACGTCGCCGGTGCGCGCGAGCACGGCGTCGGTTTGCGCCGCGTTCCACACGTACGGGAACGCGGCCCAGCCGTCCGCACGGCGCACGAGCAGGCGCGTCTCGACGAGGCGCACGTGGTCGAGGTCGATGCCGGACGGGCCGTAATCGTGCGCGACGTCGTAGGTGCGCGCGACCGCTGCCGGCGAGCGCGAGGCATGCTCGGGCAGCGGGTAGTAGAAGGTCTTGCTGATGATCGTGCCGACCGGGAAGTCGAACGTGTCGGTCGCCGAATAGCTGGCCGACACACCCTTCGGCATCCAGATCGTACGCAGCTTGTGCGCGTAGTCGGTGAACAGCGGCGTGTTGAGGTCGTAGGGCACGACGCCGTCGTTCGGCACGAGGCGCTTGCCGGCGACGTCGAGCACGTGCCAGTCGCTGAGCAGCAGCGGACGCCCGTCGGCGTGGAAGGTGACCGGCGGCGGCGCGTGACGGCACGCACCGAGCGCGAGCAAGGTGGCCGCGAACGACAGCGCACGCACGATCGACGACGTCGGCATCACGCCTTGCCCGAGAGCACGACCGGCGGCAGCTTGTCGAGCGTGCACTGGTACGGCTTGGTGTCGGTGCTCGGGTTCTTGTAGCTGCCCGGACCGTCCGCGTTGAGCACGCCGACGTCGCCGTTCTGCACGCAGATGCGGTCCGTCGCCGGCGGCAGCCCGTCGACGAGCGCCTTGGTGTCGACATAGCCGTCCCAGACGATGTCGGGGAAATGGCCGGTCACGCCGTAGACCGCGCTCTTGAGGATCTTCAGGTCCATGCCGTCGGGTGAATCGCCGCCGCCCTTGAAGCGGTTGTCGTAGATGAAGATGCCCTTGGGGTACGGGTTGTAGTTCGGGTCGACGCCGGTCTTGTTGTAGTAGTTCGTCGAGAAGTAGCTCGACACGATCACGTTCGCGGTGCGGTGGTCGGCGATGTCGTTGTCGAAGATCTCGACGCGGTCGTTCGAATTGACGATGACGCCCGAACCGGCCGGCACGCTCGCGACCGCCGCTCCCTTCGCGGCGAAGTTGCCGGTGTTGTTGTCGTGCACCTTGTTCTTGAACACGCGCGCGTTGCGCCCGGCCTGCGACAGGTTCGGCATGTTGAACACGAGGATGCCGCCCGTGTTCTCCGTCGCCGTGTTCTCGTAGACGTCGGCGTCGACCGAGTTCTCGATCTCGATGCCGGCGACGTTGCGCTCGGCGCGGTTGCGCCGCACGACGATCGTCTTCGACTGGCCGACGTAGATGCCGGCGTCGGACGCGCCGATCACCACCGAATCCTCGATCAGCACGTTGCTCGTCTTGACCGGATAGAGGCCGTAGGCGCCGTTGGTCGTCTTCGGGCCGCCGGTCCATTCGACGCGCACGCCGCGGATCGTGATGTTCGAGCCTTCGTTGATCTTCAGCGCGTCGCCCTTGGTGTCCTCGAGCGCGAGGTTCTCGATCGTGAAGTCGCTCGCGTTGACGAGCAGTCCCTCGGGACCGACCACCTGGCCCTTGAACGACAGCACGGTCTTGTCCATGCCGGCACCGCGGATCGTCACGCCGTTGCTGCGCAGGGTGAGGCCGCGGTTGAGCGTGTAGTGCCCGGCCGGGATCTCGATCACGCTGCCGGATTTCGCATCGAGCAGCTGCTGCTGCAGGTTGCTCTGGAACGAAGCGTCGGCGCTGCTCTGCGCCGGCGGCGGGGCGGATTCACCGCAACCGGCGAGGGCGGCGGCGAGCACGATCGTGAGACAGGACAGGCGCATGGCATCGGTTCCCATTGGATCCCCCGGAGGTGCCGCGGCGGCTCGACCATGCCGTGGCGTATTGCCGCACTCTCGATGAACTCGCCGCGATCGGGGAGGGGGGGAATTTCCGCCAATGGGGGGCGGATCGGCCAACCCGGCTCCGCGCCTACGCGACCGCGTGGCGGGCGGCCTGCGGCGGCATCCCGGTCCAGCGCTTGAACGCACGACGGAATTCGCGCGGATCGCTGAAACCGAGCTCGCTGCCGATCTCGGCGACGCTGAGCGGCCCCCGCTGCAGCAGGTCGAGCGCACGCTCGGCGCGCACGCGGTCGTGGATCTCGCGGAACACGCAGCCGCGGTCGGCGAGGCGACGGCGCAGCGAGCGTTCGCTGAGGTTGAGCGTGCGCGCGACGTCGGGCAGGCGCGGATGTTCGCGCAGCCGGTTGCGCAGCAGGTGTTCGACCGATGTCACGAGTTCGTCGCCGTGCGCACCCGCGTTGGCGAGCTGCTGCCGGCACAGGAGCAGCGCCTGCGTCGCGGTCAGCGGGTTGTGGCTCGCGAGCGGATGCGACAGCCAGCGCGTGTCGATGACCGCGCGGTTGTGGTCGGCGCCGAAGCGCAGCTCGCAACCGAAGAACGCCACGTAGTCGTCGTGGTAGGTCGGCGCGGCATAGGTGAGTTCGAGCCGCTGCACCGCGAACGACGGGCCGACCAGTCCGCGCGCGACCGCGAACGAACTCGCGAATAGTTCCTCGCACAGGAACGGCAGCAGATCCGGTTCGCGGAAGCGCGGCCAGGCGGCCAGCGCGACTTCGCGCTCGTCGATCGCCTCGAACGTGACGTCGAGCAGGCTTCCACACACGCGGTGGTGCTCGATGCCGACGCGCATCGCGTCGCCGAACGTGCGCGAGGTCATCATCGCGAGGCCGAGCAGGCCGAAGCTGCCGACCGATTCGTTGCAGCCGACGTGAAGCCCGAGCGCGGGCTCGTCGAGTGCCTTGAGGGCGCGCCGGATCACCGTGCTCGCCTGGCGGTACGACACGCGCAACGCGGGATCGGTCAGTTGCGCGACGCCGAGGCCGAGTCCGGCGAACCAGCGCTCGCTGGCGATGCCACGCGCTTTCGCGAGTTCGGTGAGGTGGACGAGCACGTTCGGCGGAATGTCCGCGAGCGTGTAGCGCGCGTCGGCGCTGCGTGCCGCGTCCGCATTCGCGTCCGCTTCGGTCGGGTGGATCATCGAAAGGAATCCGCGCGCTGTTCCAGCCCGCTATCTAGCACGCGCGGGGCCGTCGTTGTTCACGCAGCGCAGCATGCGCGGACGCCTCAAGGCAACGTGTCCACCGCGGCCGCGAGCGCACGCTCGAGGCGCGCATCGAGACCGGTGTCGCACGGCGCGCCGAGTTCGCTCCAGCGCTGCAGCAGCGCGGCGAGTTCTTCAGCCGGGCCGATCGCCGCGCCGCCGCTCATGCGCGCGGACAGGCGTCCGATCTGCAGGCTGCGGCGCCGTTCGCGGTCGTCGGCCGGCGACTCGATGCCGGCGAGCAGTTCGAGCTCGACGAGGACATCGCGCTGCGCATCGTCGAGGTCAGCCTCGGCCTGCGCCGGCGTACCCGCCTGCGCCGCGTCGAAGCGCGCCTGGAGTCCGGCAGCAGCGACGTCGTCCGACGGCATCGCCAGCCAGCGCTCGCGCGCGGCGTCGACCGTCGTCGTCGCCGTTTCGAGTGCGCGGCACACGCGATAGCGCTCGAGCCAGGCGTGGTAGCGCGCATGTCGCCGCGCGCGATCCTGGCGCCGCGCGATGTCGCGCAGGCGCCCCTGCGCGTCGGCGTAGCGACGCGCGAGCGCGTCGTCGCGCGACCGCAGCGCGTCCCAGGCCGTCTGCAGGCGGCCGACCGCGCCGCGCTCGGGCGGGGCGTCGCCGGCGGCGAGCGCCTCCAGCTCGATGCAGATCGCTTCGGCCTGTTGCCGCGACTCGACGTCGCGCGCGCTGCGTTCGGCACGCTCCGCATCGAGCTTGCCGAACACGCGGTCGATCGCCGCGCGGAAGGTGGTCCACTGTGCCTGGTCGCGCGTGCGACGGCCGTTGCCGGCGTGCTGCCAACGTTGCTGCAGTTCGCGCGCGGCAGCGACGGCGCCGCGCGGCAGCGCCTCGGCGAGCGTTTCCGCTTCGGCGATCAGCGCGGCTTTCGCGCGTTCGACGTCGGCGTCGCGGCGCTCGATGCGAGCATCGAGCGCCGTCAATCCGGTCTTCAGCGATTGCGCGAGCGCCTTGCGCTCGCGCGGCTCGACGCGGTCGAGCCCACGCAGCGCTTCGACGGTCTCCCGGCGCAGGTTCGCGATCGCGGTCCAGTCCTCGCTGTCCGCGGCGAGCGCGGCATGGCGGCCGAGCAGGTCGCGGATCCCTGCCGCCTGCGACTGGCGCAGTTCGTGGCGCTTCTTGAAATACCCTTGCGCGGGCGCGAGCGCGGCGCGGCAACCCGCGTGGAAGCGCCGGTTGAGATCGCCGGCGCGCGCACTGCCGCCTTCGAGTGCATCGAGCCGACTCCATGCGAGCTGCGCTTCGCGCACCTTGTTGGCGACCGCGTCCGGATGCAGGCCGCTGCCGGGCAGGGCTTCGATGTCCTCGCACAACTGCTGGCGGTGCTGGTTGTCGGCCCAGCGCTGCCAGCGGCTGAGTTCGGCGTAGCGGGCGTCGACGTCGGCGAGTTGCGCCGTCAGCGCCTTCGGCAGCGGCGCGTCGATGCGACGGCGCAATTCCTCGCTGCGCGCCTTGGCCGCGTGCGCAGCCGCGCTGTGGCCCGACTCGAGCGCCGCCGCGCATTCGCGCAGCGTCGCCTCGAGCTCGCCGAGCAGCGCGCGCTGGTGTTCGGCTTGCTGGCGACGCGCCGCCTGCGCTTCGTCGAGCGAAGCGGCGAAACGCGCCTGTGCGATCAGCGGTGCGACCACCGCATCGGCATCGGCGTCGGTCGCGGCAATCGTGTTTTCGGATTCAGGCGTCCGTACATCCGTCGTCGACTGCGTGACCGCGGCGGCGGCTTCCTCCGCGACCGCGACGACGGCCACGCGCGGCGCGACCGGTTCGCGGCTCGTCGCGAGCAGCGTGCGCGCGGTCTGGAAACGCTGGCGCAGCATCGGCGTCGCGACCGAGTCGACCGCGGCCCACTGCTCGACGAGCTCGCGCTCGGTATCGGCGTGGTCGGGCACGCGCAACAGCTGCTCCATGCGCTCGCACAGCTGGCGTGCGCGCTGTTCGAGCGTGGCGTCGTCGCCGCGACCGATGCGCAGCGCTTCGATGCGCTCGCGCGCGCGACGGCTGACCTGCTTGTCGGACTTGCGCGCGCGTTCGGCGAGGCGGTCGAGCATCGCCTCGTCGGCGAGGCGGTCGACGAGGGCGAGGCGGATCGCGGCATCGCGGTCGGCGAGCGCGCGCTCGAACAGCAGCGCCGGACGCACGACCTGCTCGAGCGCGGCACGCCGGAGTTCGGGCTCCGGCGCGTGGCAGGCGATGCGCTCGGCGAGTTCCGCGTCCTCCTGCGCCTTCAGCAGGCGCAGGCGTTCCGCCAGGGGCGGCGCCGAGGCATGCGTGCCGGAGAGCAGGTCGAGCCAGAGCGCACGCGCCTGTTCGCGCACGCCGGCGTCGGCGTCGTGGCGCGACAGCGTCTGCGCGATGCCGGGATCGGCGAGCCGCTTCGCGGCGGCGATGCGCACGCCGGGATCGGCGTCCTCGCGCGCGAGGCGGCCGAGGTTGGCGACGAGTTCGGCGTCGTTGTCGTGCGCGATCGCGCTGCGCCGCTGCGCGGCGTCCTTCGACTGCCAGCGCGGCTTGCTGAGGAAAGCGGGCAATTTCATCGAGCGAGGGTCACAGGAGGTTCTTGATGATATGGAAACCGGCGACGTACTCGCCGACGATGGTGCCGAGCGTGACGAACATGAAGTTGAGCAGCGTGCGCGCGATGCGGTTCTTCCACCAGCCGGTCCAGTGGGCGACGTCGTCGCGCAGGCTGTCGAAGTCGGCGACGCGCGGCTTGCGCAACCACGCCTCGACGCCGGCGCTGAACGCCGACGCGGGCACGCCCGGCCGGAACGGCTTCAGCGGCGCGGCGATGAACGCCGCGATCACGCTGAGCGGATGCGCCGCGGCGATGATCGCGCCGAGCGCGGCGCCGCCGCCGGTGAACAGCGTCCACGCGAGCAGCGCGTCGGCGCCGGCACGCGTGCCGCGCGTGAACGCAAAGCCGATCGCACCGGCGATGACGAGGAACACGCCGAACGCGAGCCACTTCGGCCAGCGCGACGCCGGCGGGACCTGCGACAGCTTCTCGACCAGCGGGCGCGGCATCTCGTTCTGGTTAGACAGCTCGCGCTGGATGCCGGCGAGGTGGCCTGCGCCGATGACGACGAGCACGCGGCGCGCTTCGCCCGCCGCGGCCTGTTCGCGCAGGCGCGCGGTCATGTAGCGGTCGCGCTCGCCGATCAGCGCGTCGTAGAGCGGCGGCGACTCGCGCGCGAACTCGCTGAACATGCTGCCGAGCAGGTCGCCGCGCTTGAGCTTCTCGATCTCGTCCTCGCTGACGTCCTCGCGCGTCAGCACGCTCGCGCCGAGTCCGCCGACGATCGACAGGCGATCGAAGAAGCCGACGCTGTGGTAGGCGCGCTTGAGCGTGACGCCGATCTCGCGATCGACCAGCCAGACCGGCAGCCCGCGCTCGTCGGCGCCGTCGATCGCCGCCTTCATCTCCGCCCCAGGCTCGATGCCGAACTGCTCGGCGAGGCGGCGCTGGAACGCCGACAGCGCGAGGTTCGCGGCGACGAGGCCGACCTTGCCCTGGCGGATCACCTGGAACAGATCGAGGCGACGGAACGCCTCCGGGTCGCGGATCGACTGGTAGCGCGGTTCGCACAGCTCCACCGCGACCGCGTCGAACGCCTCGCGCTGCAGGATCGCGCGGACCGCGTCGGCGCTCACGCGCGACACGTGCGCGGTACCGAGCAGCACGTATTCGACGTCGCCGCGCCGCACGCGGGCGATCGGTTGTCCGGCGAGCGCATCGGTCGGCGCGGGGGGCGTGTTCATCGGTTCGTGCGGCGCGGCGTCGGCGTTCAATCGCGGTACCGCCGTGTCAGGTCGGCATAGGCGTCGATGCGCCGGTCGCGCAGGAACGGCCAGATGCGCCGTACGTCCTCGCTGCGGCCGAGGTCGACGTCGGCGAACAGCAGCTCGCGGCCGTCGGTCTTCGCGCGCGCGAGGAATTCGCCCTGCGGCCCGGCGACGAAACTCGAACCCCAGAACTGGATGCCGCGCGCGCCGTCCGGCGCGGGCTCGAAACCGGTGCGATTGCAGGCGAGCAGGGGCAGGCCGTTGGCGACCGCGTGGCCGCGCTGCACGGTGATCCACGCATCGCGCTGGCGGTCCTTCTCGTCCTGTGCGTCGCCCGGGTCCCAGCCGATCGCGGTCGGGTAGAGCAGGAGGTCGGCGCCGGCGAGCGCCATCAGGCGCGCGCCTTCGGGATACCACTGGTCCCAGCAGACGAGCACGCCGAGCCGGCCGACCGAAGTCGATACCGGTTCGAAGCCGAGATCGCCCGGCGTGAAGTAGAACTTCTCGTAGAATGCAGGGTCGTCCGGGATGTGCATCTTGCGGTACTTGCCGGCGATCGCGCGCGAACGGTCGAACACGACCGCCGTGTTGTGGTAGAGGCCGGCGGCACGGCGCTCGAACAGCGAGGCGACGACGACGAGGCCGAGTTCCTCGGCCAGCCGGCCGATGCGCTCGGTGCTCGGGCCGGGGATGGATTCGGCGCGGTCGAACTCGCCGACGTGTTCGTGCTGGCAGAAGTACGGCCCGTTGTGCAGCTCCTGCAGCAGCACGAGCCGGGCGCCCGCCGCGGCGGCTTCGCGCAGGCCGGCCTCGATCGCGTCGAGGTTCGCCTCGCTGCTGCCGTGGTCGGTCTCCTGCAGCAGGGCGACTTTCAGGGTTTTCGTGGACATGGTGTCGGAGCGGGAATCCAAACCGGGGATGTTAGCGCGGATCGTGGACGGGGGAACGACCATGGGGGCGGGGCGCCAGTTGTGGAAGAGGTCGCGTCAGTGTAGGAAGGCGGCATGACCGGAACAGGCAAGGCGAATGCCGCACTCGAGGTCCTCGTCGTCGTCGGCAGCGCCGACGAGGCGGGCCTGCGCGCGCTGCTCGCCGACGCCGCGGTCGTGATCACGAGTTGCCCGGGAACGCACGAGGCGGTCGCGCGCCTCGTGCACAAGGCGTTCGACGCGGTCATGCTCTACGTCGCCGGCGGACGCCAGCTCGAATCGGTCGCGAAGCTGCGCGCGCGCGCGCCGGACGTCGCGCTGCTCGCCCTGGTCGGGCGGCAGGACCGGACGCTGTGCGAACTCGCGGTCGCCCGTGGCGCCAACGACGCCCTCGCGCTGCCGGGGCTGCAGCCGCTCGTGCTGCAGTACGCGCTGCGCCTCGCCGTGCAGGGCCTGCAGCGCGAACGCGAACAACGCACGCAGAGCCTCGGCCTGCGCACCGTATTCGACCTCGACGCTCATCCGGTGTGGGTGTGCGATCCGAACACGCTGCGTTTCCTCAGCGCGAACCGCGCGGCGCTGGAGACCTACGGCTACACCGAAGCCGAGTTCGCCGAGTTGAGCGTGCCGGATCTGCGCCCGCGCGGCGCCGCGGTCAGCCCCGACCTTCCTCCGCCAGGGCGCACCGCGGTCGGCCGCCACCGCACCAGGGACGGGCGCGAGATCGAGGTGGAATCGTTCGCCGAGCGCACCGTGCTGTCGGGACGCGAGGTGCTGCTACTGCGCGCGCGCGACGTCACCGCGGAGCGGCGCGCGATGCGCGCACTCGAAGCGAGCGAACGGCGCTTCCGCGACTTCTTCGAACACAGTACGGGTTTCATCTGGATCCACGAGCTCGACGGCACCTTGCTCTCGATCAACCCGGCCGCGGCGAGCGCGCTCGGTCGCAGCGTCGCCGAGTTGCTCGGCACGTCGCTGCGCGACCTCGCGCCGCCGCACCTGCGCTTCCTCATCGACCAGTACCAGCAGCGCATCGCGCGGGCGGGCGAGGACGCCGGCCTCCTGCGCGTGCAGAACCGCGACGGCGCCGAGCTCGTCTGGCAGTACCGCAACCGGCTCTACACCGACGCCGACGGTTCGGCCTACGTGATGGGCTATGCGCAGGACATCACGGCGATGCGTGCGGTCGAGCAGGCGCTGCAGCTCAGCGAACAGCGCCTGCGCACGGTCGCCGACACCTTGCCGGTGAAGATCGCCTACGTCGACGCGCAGCTGCGCTTCGTGTTCGCCAACCAGGCGTTCCGCCGCGCCTACGCGGCGAACGCCGAGACGATCGTCGGCGAGGACGTGCGCAGCGTGCTCGGCGAAGCACGCTACGCGCGGCGCGAACCGTACCTCGGGCGCGCGCTCGCCGGCGAGCGCGTGACGTTCGAGGACGAGGAAGGCGACGGCGACGAGTACCAGTGCGTCGAGATCACGTTCATCCCGGAAACGGCCGAGAAGGACGGCAGCGTGATCGGCGTGCACGCGATGGTGCAGGACATCACCTCGAAGAAGCGCGAGGAGCGGCGCCTGATCCACCTCGCGCGCATCGATCCGCTCACCGGCCTGATGAATCGCGCCGCGTTCTACGAGCGCCTCGACGCGGCGATCGCGCGCTCGCGCGAGAAGGAATGGCTGCTGTCGGTGTTCTACCTCGACGTCGACCGCTTCAAGCAGGTCAACGACACGCACGGCCATGCGGTCGGCGACGCGCTGATCCGCGCGTTCGCGACGCGGCTCGGCGAGAACGTGCGCGCCTCCGACGCGGTCGCCCGCCTCGGTGGCGACGAGTTCATCGTCGTCATGGAGGGCATTCCGGACGTCAAGCGCGTGCGCACGATCGCGACCAAGCTCGTGATGGCGATGTCGCGCCCGTTCGAACTGCGCAGCGAGGGCCTGACCCTCGCGATCGGCGCGAGCATCGGCGTCGCTGCATGCCAGGCATGCCCGCTCGCCCCGGCGCAGCTCGTCGCGCGCGCCGACGCGATGCTCTACGAAGCGAAGCAGGCCGGGCGCGGCACCTACCGGCTCGAGCTCGTCGCGCCGATTTCGCCGGACCAGGCCAACGCCTGAAGGCTCAGGCGGCGAGCGCGCCGGCCGGCAGCTGCATCGTGAGGCAGTGCACGCTGCCGTTCTGCCAGATCAGTTCACGCGCATCGACCGCGACGACGTCACGCCCGGGGTGCGCCGCCGCGATCACGCGCGCGGCGGCCGCATCGGACGGGTCGCCGTAGGCGGGCATGACGACGCCGCCGTCGACGACCAGGTAGTTCGCGTAGGAGGCCGCGAGCCGGCGGCCGCCGTCGACGATCGCGCGCGCCCACGGCAGTTCGTGCAGGCGATACGGGCGACCGTCCAGGGTGCGCAGCGCGGCGATTTCCTCGCGCATGCGCGCGAGTTCAGCATGGTGCGGATCAGCCGGGTCGTCGCAGGTCTGCAGCACGATCGCGTCGCCGGGCGCATAGCGCGCGAGCGTGTCGATGTGCGCGTCGGTGTCGTCGCCTTCGAGATAACCGTGTTCGAGCCAGAGCACGCGCTCGACCGCGAACGCGTCGCGCAGCAGCGCGTCCATCTCGGCGCGATCCATGTGCGGATGGCGCTGGTGCAGGCAACGCCAGGTCGTCAGCAGGCTACCCTTGCCGTCGACTTCGATCGCGCCGCCTTCGAGCGCCCAGTCGATGCGCCGGTGCGACGCGTCGCCGAACAGGCCGCGCGCGTGCAGCGTCTCGACGAGGCGATCGTCGCGACCGCCTTCGTACTTGCCGCCCCAGCCGGTGAAACGGAAGTCGAGCAGTTGGAAGCGCCCTGCGGCAGCGAGGGTGAGTGGTCCGGAATCACGCAGCCATGTGTCGTCGTAGGCGATTTCGACGAAGCGCAGGCGCTCGTTCGCGACGCCCGCCTCGGCGAGCAGCGCGGTCGCGCGCGAGCGCACCGCCGTGTCGGCGACGCAGACCACCAGCGGTTCGAAGCGCGCGATCGCCGCGGCGAGGCCGACATAGGCACGCTCGATGCGCGCGAGGCGCGGGCCCCAGTCGGTGTCCGCATGCGGCCAGGCAATGATCACCCCCGCCTGCGGTTCCCACTCGGCAGGCAGGCGCAAGCTCGACGCCATCGATCAGGACTTCGGCGCCGGCGGCGCCTCGTCGACGACGTTGTGCAGCACGCGATTGCGTTCGAAATAGACCGTGTAGCCGTTGTAGCGCCAGCGGTTGATCGTCGGGTGGCGTGCCGTGTCGCCGCCCGCGGGCGCGAGCTTCTCCGCCGGTGCGCCGAAGCGCTGTTCGACCTGGGCCATCGTCATCCCGCGCGCGGGCAGGTTGGCGCCTTCGCTGGACGTGCCCCGGTGGTGGTGGCGCTTCGTGGCCTTCGTGTCGAGCGTGTCGGCATGTGCGGCCGGGGCGATCAGGACTGCCGCCGCGAGGCTGGTCGCCGTTGCGAGAACAAGCTTTACAAACATGGCTCAAATCCTTGTCGGGAAAGGAGGAACTGCCACTGATCCATACCAGCAGCCGCCTTTTTAGCAGAAGCCTGCTGGCGGTTCCATGACTGCGCCGACAGATGTGCGAGCAGGCCACGCGGCGCGCCAAAGAAAAAGGGCCGCAGAGCGGCCCTTTTCACGAATCCGGGAGCGATGCCCCGCTCAGCGCTGACGCGCCTTGAAACGCGGGTTGCTCTTGCAGATCACGAACACTTTGCCACGACGACGCACGACCTTGCAGTCACGATGGCGCGTCTTGGCGGACTTGAGGGACGACAGCACTTTCATGGAAACGCCTCGCAACGGTTTCTGAACGCGGAAAGCATGGAATTCTAAAGGAATTTCCGCGGCATTGGAAGCGGGGGGCGAAACGGGGGTGGGGAACACGGCCACGCCGGGGGGCCAGCGGCCCCGGCCGAGGCGACCGGCCTCCCCCCCGGATCGCCGCCGGATGGGGCGATCCGGGGGAAACCAGGGGCTCAGTCGATCGAGAACGACTGCAGGTCGACCGGGTTGGTCACGCTGATCGAACCGACCATGCCGGAGGCCTGGTGTGCTTCGCAGTGGAAGCCGATCGAGCCGTGCGCCGCGGCCTGGCTGATCGTGATCGTCGCGCTCCACGCGGCGTTGCTGATGTCGCCGCTGCCGCCGTTGCCGTCGCACCCGTTGGCGCAGCGGAACGCGAGCGGCGCGCCCGCATCGGACGCGACGTTGTGGAAACCGCCGTCGTTGACGAAGGTGACGGTGTCGCCGACGAGCGCCTCGATGTTCGACGGCGTGAACACGAGGCCGGCGCCGCCGACGTGGATCGTGTGGTCGATCGCGCAGGCGGGGCCGGCGGCGGCGAGGAGGATCGCGGTGAGCAGGGAGGTGGACTTGCGCATGGTTTCGTACTCCTTCGGGTTGCGAGCGTGCCCTGTTCCGGGGCTCGTATCAGCGCGTCCCGTCCCGGGATCGCGTCGTTCGCCGCCGGCGCCCGCCGGCGGCTCGGGTTCGTTCGGCTACGGTGCGCCTGCCTCGAGCCAATGCGCGATGGCATCGACGCTCGCGGCATCGAGCGTGCGCGCGATCGGCGCCATCACGTGGCTCGTGCTCGTGAGCGGCGAGGCGTCGGCCGCCAGATCCTTGATCCGCTGCGCGATATAGGCCGCATGCTGGCCGCGCAGCATCGGATAGACGCGCAAGCGCGGATCACCATCGGCACCGGCGCGGCCGCGCGCGTCCGCACCATGGCAGCCCTGGCACGGCGGCACGCCGGCCGCAGGATCGCCGTCGCGGTAGATCGCCGCGCCGGGCATCGTGCCGGTGCCCGCGGTGCCTGCCGCCGGCGGCAGGCTCGCGAAATAGGCGGCGAGGTCGCGCATCGCGGCGTCGTCGAGGTTCGCCGCCTGCGCCGTCATCGGCGATTCGGGCTTGCCGGCCCGCTTGAACATGACGAGGCGCCAGTAGAGGTATTCGGCCTTCTGGCCTGCGAGGTTCGGGAACGTCGGCACGATCGCGATACCGAGCGGCCCGTGGCACGCGCTGCAGACGCCGGCCTTCGCCTTGCCCGCGGCGGCGTCGCCGTGCACGGCGTCGATCGCGCGCAGGTCGACGGGGCCGCTGCCCGCGTGCGCGAGCGGGATGCCGGCGAGGGCGGTCGCGAAGAGGAAACGGCGCAGGCGTTCGATCGCGGTCATGGCGGTTCCCGTCACAGGCGTACGTCGAGCAACAGGCCGACCAGGTTCGCGTCGTAGCTCTGCGGTCCGCCGTCGGTGTACACGCGGTGGTCGAACGCGCGCGTCGCGTCGAAACCGAGGTAGTGCCAGTCGCTGATGCGGCCACGTTCGTATACGTCGAACACGCGCAGCGCGACGCGCTCGTGCAGCGGGATGCGCACGCCGATGCTGAGCGAATCGATGCGGTAGGTCATCGGCGCGAACGTGCCGCCGCCGGGGCCGTCGCCGATCACGGTGTCGGCCCAGGCGAGCGCGAGCGGCGAGGCGAAGCGATAGTCGGTCGTGCCGCGCGCATACAGGTAGTTCCAGCTCGCGTCGACGCGCACGCGGCCGAACGCGTGCGCGAAGACGACGCCCGCGTTGTGGTTGCGCTGCGTGTCGTCGGCCCACCAGCGGCCGATGTCGACGTAGGTGTTGCCGCCGATGCTCGGATTCGATCCGCTGTCGTTGATCTCGTTGATGTTGGCCATGCGCAGCTTCGAGCGGTCGTACGCGTAATAGACGCTCGCGTTGCTGCCGGGCGCGGGCTGCCATTCCCATTGCACGGTCGCGCCGAGCGTGTCGTAGCCCTGGCGACCGAGCTCGGCGTCGTAGTCGTTCCAGTCGCCGCGCAGCGAGGCGCTGACCGTCATGTCCTCGCGCGGCACGAACGTCGCCATGAGGTCGAGCTTGCGTTCGCTGCGGCTCGAGACGTCGTACTTGCGCAACGCATCGACCGTGTGCGCGGGCACGCCGGTCGGCGGCGCGACGAAGCCGGGCAGGTCGATCGAATAGGTGAAGTCGTACGGATCGTAGTCGTAGCGGTCGCCGTCCTGGTGCAGGAACGTGACGTTCGCGCGCAGCGTCAGCCAGTCGAGCGCGCGGTTCGTCCAGCTCAGCTTGAGGCTGCCGTCGTCGACCGTGCTGCGCTCGCGATGGGTCGGCTCGTAGCGGCTGAACGCGAGTGTCGCGCCGAGCGTGTCGCGCGCGCCGAGTTTCCAGTCGGTACCGATGTTCGCTTCGGTGGTCTGCATGTCGAGCGGCAGGCTGCGCACGCGCGTGATAGCCGAAGGATCGCTCGGATCCCAGATGCCCGACTCGCCCGGCACGACGCTGCCTTGCGAGCCGTTCTCGCTGACGTAGCCGTACTGCCCGGTGAGCGGGTTGTAGGCGAGGTAGACGTTGCGGTAGTCCTCGCGCTCGTAGCGCAAGCCACCGCGCACGGTGAGGTCCGTGGTCGGCTGCAGCACGATGCGCGCGTCGAGCAGGCTGGTGTCGATGCGCATGTCGGCGGACTTGCGCGACAGCGCGGCCGGCGTATTCCAGTTCGCGCAGTCGTACAGGTACGGATTCTGCGGCCCCGTCTGCAGGCTGCCGTCGAGGCCGATGCCGAACACGCCCTGGCAAGCGACCGGCGGGATCAGCGTGTCGTCCTGGCTCATGCGGCCACCCGACGCGGTGATCGACAGCTCGCCGTTCATCGGCAGCTTGCGCGTGAACGCGGCCTTGAGGTTGTGGTAGTCGTTGTCGGGCTCGGTCGCGAACTGGCCCGTCGTCAGCGGCGCCGACACGGCGTTGGGAACGAGCGGGCTCAGCGCGAACGGCATCTCGTAGGTGTAGCGCGTGTAGCGGTCACGGTAGAACGAACCGCTGTAGCCGAAATCCATGCGCCAGACGCTGCCCGCGTAGCGGAAGCCGCCGTCGAGGTTCACGGTCGAGTCGTCGATCGGCTTGACCGTCTCGAGCACGCCGCCGTTGTCCGGGAACGGGAAGTTGAAGAAGAACGGGCCGCCGAACGGTCGCGCGCCATGGCGCTGCTCGTCGGTCGCGTTCGCGTACGCGGTCCATTGCGGCGTGAGGTAGACGCTGAAGCCGAGTCCCTGCTTCTCGCGCGTGACACCGAGCGTGCGTTCGGGCGTCGCTGCCGACAGCGCGGCGATCGCGGCGGGCGAACTCGCACCGGCCGTGTATCCCGCGGGCAGGGTCAGGTGGTCGGTGCCGACGCCGTTCCAGATCGGCTTCGCCGTGTTCGTGACGAGGTTCGGCATGTCGCGCAGGAACGCATGCACCTTGTAGCTGCCGGCGCGACCGAACACCGCCTGGTAGTACTCGTCGTCGTCGCTGATGCGGCTTGCGCGCACGCTCGCGTAGGTGCCGTCGGCGGCGCGTTCGGCGTCGAACGCGAGCAGGGCGAGCACGATGCCGCCGTCCCAGTCGACGTAGCGGTTCCACAAGGCGTTGCCGTCGTCGCCACCGGTCGCGACGGCGCCGATGCTGAGCACGCCGGACGTGCGCCATTCGCCGTGCTCGGCCGTCGCCGGCGGCGGCGGCGGACATGCGTACAGGTTGCCGGTCGGGCTGCGGTGCACGCCCGCTTCGAGCCAGCTCGTGCCGCGTTGGTCGCAGCCGTCGATCGTCGCGCCCGCGCTCGGGTCGAGCTTGTTCGCGCGCCAGGTGTCGACGCCGACGCCGCTGTCGGCGTGCGCGGGGGCGACGACCGTCGCGATCGCGACGGCGAGGGGGAGCGGGCGGAGCAGGCGAAGTGTGCGCATCGGTCCTCCCGCCGTGTCATTCGTGGAACTTCGGACCCGACGGCGCGTTCGAGCCGTGGATGTTCGCGTGGCAGGTCACGCAGGCGCGTCCCATCGCGCGTTCGTCCGGGTGCTGGCCGTTGCCGAGCGAACCGGGCGTGTGCAGGTCGTTCGGATGGCGCAGGCCCGAATGACATTGCTGGCAGAGGAACGGCAACGGCGTCACGAGCAGCGTCTGCTGGTTGGAACCGTGCGGCGTGTGGCAGTTGAGGCAGCTCTCGCGCACCGGCGCGTGTTCGAACAGGAACGGCCCGCGCTTCTCCGCATGGCACTGGTAGCAGGTTTCGTTGACCGTGTTCGTCTTCAGCAGCGGGCTGGTGATCGAGCCGTGCGGGTTGTGGCAGTCGTCGCAGCTCATCTGGCCTTCCGGCAGCGGCATGTGCGAGCGCCGGTTGAACTGCAGGCGCACGTCGCGATGGCATTGCGCACAGGTGTCGTTGATCGACGCCTTCGCCATCAGGCCTTCGGCCGAGAACTTCGCCATCGGGTTGTGGCAGTCGCTGCAGGAAAGGCCGTTGCGCTGGTGGACGGAGCCGAGCCAGTGGTCGCGCGGGCCGCCTTCATGGCAGGTGAGGCAGGTCTTCGTCTGCGTCTCGATCGGCGTACCGGAATCCTTCGTGTAGCCGATGATGAGACCCTTCGCGCCCGGGTCCTTCGCATGCGCCGACCCGGGGCCGTGGCATGTCTCGCAAACGGGGATCGACGCATCGGCCTTGTTCGCCGCGTGCAGGCCGAGTGCATGGAACGTGTGGGTGAAGTGTTCGCTCTCGAGCTGGTGGCAGGCGATGCAGGTGCGTTCGCCGACCGCCGTCGCGTCCGGCGCGCCGGGGTTGTCGGCGACCTTCGCCTTGGCGAAACCCGGCGCTGGCGCGGCGTTCATCATCGACGCGCCGGCCTGCACGTCGCCGCCGGTCAGGTTCGTCGACGGCAACGACCGCGCGAGGTCGTCGCGGCTCTGCTGCGCCAGCGCCGGCACCAGCGTCGCGCATCCCAGCACGAGCGCCAGCAGGCGCCGGATCGCATCAGTGCTTCGCATGGGCCAGTCCCGTTCCCGTGGTCGACGAATCACAGCCTTCGCTCTTGCGCGTGAGCGTGCGCACCGCCGCGCACGCGTCGATCGATGCATCCACGCTGCGACTGGAGCCGTCGAGCAGCGCGAACAGCGCCTTCGCATCGAGGCGCGGATCGAGTTCGAGCAGCAGCGCGACCGCTCCGGTCACGTGCGCGGTCGCAAGCGAACTGCCGGACGCGTAATCGTAGTGGCCGCCGGGTTCGAGCGTGAGGATGTCGCGGCCGGGCGCGGCGAGGGCGGGGCGCGCCGCGGCCGGCGAGTCGCTGCTGCGCACGGCGATGACGCCGTCGACGTCGACCGGGAAGCCGTCCATGCGCGCGTCGGGCGGCACCGCGCCGACGACGATGATGCCGCGTTCGACCGCCTTCGCGACGAGCTGCTCGAGCAACGGATCGGACGGACCGCCCAGGCTGAGGTTGATCACGCGCGCACCCGACGAGATCGCCGCGCCGAGCGCCTGCGCGAGCGTGAACGTGTCGCAGCGCGCGGCGCTGCCGTTCGCCTGCACGGGCCAGCACGCGCGCAATGCGCGGATGTGCGTGCCGGGCGCGACACCGACGATGCCGACGCCGTTGTTCGCGACGGCGGCGATGACGCCCGCGACTTCGGTGCCGTGGCGGTCCTGGTCCGCGGGTTCGGAGGCCGCCGTCGTGAAATCGCGTTGCGCGACGACGCGGCCGGCGAGATCGGGATGCGAAGCATCGACGCCGGTGTCGACGACCGCGACTTCGATCCGCGCGCCGCTCGCCCAGCGCTGCGCGGCCGCGGCACCGATGCGCGAGAAGCCTTGCTGCAGGCCGACGTAGGGATCGTTGTAGCCGGCGGCTTCGTGGCCGCTCGCGGCGGCCGGAGAAGCCTCCGGCGTCGACACCGCAGGCGTCGTCGAATAGGTGTGGAATTCCTGCAGCGGCTCGGCGAGGCTCACGCGCCGGTCGCTGCGCATGCGCGCGAGCGCGTCACCGCGGTCGCTGCCCGCGGGAAGTTCGTAGAGCATGCAGCGCAGGCGCAGTGCGTCGATCGTCCACGCCGACACTTCGCGCAGGGCGTAGTCGTCCGCGATGCCGCGCGCGGTCGCGCGCGTGCGTTCGCCACCACCGACGTAGTCGGGCAGTCCGGAGTAACCGCGTGGCGTCGCTCCCGCGGATGGTGCGGGATCGGGCTTGTCGGCGATCGCGACGACGATCAGGCGCGCAGCAGCGTCCCCGGCCGGTCGTTCGACCGCGCGCAGGTGCGGCGCCACGAACGCGAAGCCAGCGAAGGCGAGGGCGGCGGCGCCGCGCGCGAGTCGGATCGTCCAGCGGGAGCGCGGCTGCATCGTCCGGTCACCTCGTGTTCGAGATCGGTTCCACCAGCAGCACGCCCGCTGCAGCGCGCAGGCGCGCGACGACGTCGGGATCGGAATGCCCCGGCACGACCGGGGCAAGCGTGTAGATCGTACCGCTGTCGTTGGTGCCGACGACATG